>OGWN01000077.1_pt1 | contig 12997 bp, 13 predicted proteins | sample 1575921 | NCBI WGS metagenome assembly OGWN01 (sample SAMN07581531, study PRJEB24739) | freshwater metagenome
ACAAGTTTGCCGATGCGACTGTTTTCCGGGCTAGGGGCTTCCAGTGGGTTGATCCTCTGAAGGAAATGAACGCCGCTGTGGTTGGCCTGCAAAATGGCCTGATGTCGCTTCAGGATGTTGCAAATCAACAAGGCCGTGATATTGAAGAAGTGTTTGATCAAATTCAGGCTGAGAAGGAAATGGCTCAGACGTATGGTCTAAGCCTTGCCTTTGAGCCATTCGGCCTTAAGGCTCCTGTACCAGTGGAGACATTCAATGCCAATCCCCAATGAAGCCATGAAAGAGGAGGCCCAACGAGGGCTTGACTGGCGTGATGAATTTGGCCGTGGTGGTACTGAAGTCGGTATCGCTCGGGCAAGGGATATTGTGAATGGCCGCAATCTATCCGAAGAAACTATTGGTCGGATGGTCAGTTATTTTGCTCGTCATGAGGTAGATAAAGAAGCTGAAGGATTTAATCCAGGCGAGGAAGGTTATCCTTCAAATGGTCGGATTGCTTGGGCGCTATGGGCTGGTGATCCAGGTAAAGCATGGGCAGAACGTGAATTGGCAAAAATTCAAAAAGAACGCTCTGTTGATGCCCGTCCTTATCCAAATGAACACGCTGCGCGTCTAACAGATCCATCTCAATATGATTCGTTTGCTCGAAAAAATGACGAATTTGGCGATGGTATTGATGCAATTTATGGAATTAAAGACGGTAAAACTGAACTTCAAGCTATTCGTTTTGACAAAACAAAATACTCTGTTGCAGAAGCAAAAGAATGGTTAAAATCGCACGAATTTGATCCAATTTTGTTTGAAGAAGCATCCGAAAGGTCGGAAATGGAAAATCAAGAACGCGCAATGATTAATGTTTCGGTGTTTGTAGACACTGAAGATCAAGCTGACATCATTGAGGCTCAAAAAGAAACTAATCAAGACTCTAGTAATGAAGTTCTTGTTGATGTTTCTGATGACTTGCGTAAAAATGTGACTCGTCTGACACGTTCAGACGCAATGGAAGCTGTGGTTCAAGATGATCGCCGTGTTCAGATGGCGATTTCTTCTGAAACACCTGTTGAGCGTTCTTATGGCGCTGAGGTGCTTGACCATTCTCCAGAATCTATCGACCTAAGTTTCATGAACTCTGGTCGTGCGCCCCTGCTGCTAGATCATGATCCTGAAAAGCAGATTGGGGTGATTGAATCCGTGTCCCTCGATGGCTCGGCTCGCAAGTTGCGTGCGACAGTGCGTTTCGGTAAGAGCGCACTGGCTTCAGAGGTGTACGGTGATGTCGCTGACAACATTCGCGGCAATGTCTCGATTGGCTACTCCATTGCAAAGATGCAAAAGGACAAAGACGGTCGGACTTATCGCGCTGTTGCTTGGCGACCGATGGAAGCAAGCATCGTTTCTATTCCTGCCGATGTCACGGTGGGCGTGGGGCGTAGTCTTGATGAAGTCATCTCTGAAGCTGTGGTTGAAGAGCCACAAATTACCGAAACCGTGACTGAGGAAACCCGTTCTGTGGAAACCAAAGTCGAAATCAAGGAAACCAAAATGGAAAACTCCGCACAAGTGGCCGTTGAAAGCCGCGCCTATGACGCTCCTGTCCAGCAAGACGTTGGTCTGAGCAAAACTGAAGTTCGTAAGTTCAGCCTGATGCGCGCTATCAACGCTCTGGCTAACCCGACCGATCGCGCTGCTCAGCGTGCTGCCGCCTTTGAATTTGAATGCTCTGAAGCCGCTCAGCGTGCTTTCGGTCAGTCTGCTCAAGGCATTCTGGTTCCCGCAGAAGTTCTGCGTAACTGGAACAAGCGCGACCTGAACAGCTCTGATGACGCTGGTCTGGTTGGTCAACAGTTCCGTCCTGATGCTTTCGTGGATGTCCTGCGTAACGCATCGAGCGTGATGCAAGCTGGCGCTACGATGCTGACTGGTCTGCAAGGCAACGTCAAGATTCCGAAGAAGTCTGCTGCTTCGTCGGGTGGCTGGTTCGCTGAAGGCTCTGCCGCCAGCGAGAGCGAAATGACGATCACCTCGATCACCATGTCTCCCAAGACTGTTGGTGCTTACACCGATGTGACCCGTCAATTGATGATGCAAGGTTCGCCTGATGTTGAAACCCTGATCCGTACCGATCTGGCTCAAGCTCTGGCCCTGGCTATCGACCTCGGCGCTCTGTCTGGTTCTGGCTCTAGCGGTCAGCCGACTGGTATCCGCAACACCTCTGGTATCAACACAAAGGACTTTGCTGCTACCAATCCGACTTTCGCTGAGATCGTTGGCATGGAAACTGAAGTTGCTGCTGACAATGCTCTGCTTGGTAACCTAGCCTACATCATCAATGCTTCGATGGCTGGCGCTCTCAAGACAACCGCCAAAGACAGCGGGTCTGGTCAGTTCGTCCTGCAAGATGGTCAGATCAATGGCTACCGCGCTATCGTGTCGAATCAAGTGGCTGCTGGCGATGCTTACTTCGGTAACTTCGCTGACCTGCTGATCGGTATGTGGGGTGGTCTGGACATCCTGGTTGACCCCTACACTGCTTCGACTACAGGCACTGTCCGTATCGTTGCTATGCAGTCGGTCGATGTGGCTGTCCGTCACGCCGTGTCGTTCTGCCTGGGTGATGCCGACATCGCCTAATGCTGAAAACCTCTGATTGGGGAGCCTCCGAGGGAAACCTCGGGGGTGTACCGATGAAAGTTGAATTCATGCGTAACACCATGACCAGTCTGGGTAATGCCCGGATTGGTCAGGTCGTTGAACTTCCAGAACAAGAAGCCAATCTATTGATTAAGGCATGTCGTTGTGCTGTTTATCAAGAGAAGATTCTGGGAAATACATCAATTGGCTTAGAAGTTTCTCAAGCCCCGCTTGTCAAGCGTGGTCGCCCTAAAAAGGTGTCGTGATGCCTGTCGAAACTGCTGCTGATCGCTTGGCAATGCTGATTGATTTCGGTCAGTCTGTAACCTATACAGTTCAAGGCGGTCAAGCGGCTACCATCACGGCAATCTTTGATAATCAGTTTGTCGAGGTAGATGCTGGCGGAAATGTCGGCGTAGCTTATCAACAGCCTCGTTTGATGTGTCGAACTGCTGATGTTGTGAATTGCACTGAAGGCGACACATTCGTGATTTCAGGCGTAACTTATCTTTCCAGAATCGTTCAGGATGACGGAACTGGAATGACCATGATTGTCTTGGAGCGTCAATGAGCCACCTGAGACAACTTATCCGGTCAAACATCGTTTCTACGGTTACTGGCCTGACAACAACTGCTTCCCGTGTATATGCAAGCCGTATTTACCCTCTTGAGCAGGGTAAGCTGCCTGGTTTGTGCGTATATACAAGCAATGAATCCACTTCTTACGTCACGATCTCGCCTCCGAGAAGGCAAGAGCGTGTTTTGCAGGTGACCATTGAGATTTATGCCAGTGCGACAAGCAATCTGGACAACACTCTAGATACCTGTTCAAAAGAAATTGAGGAAGCCCTGTATACGGATTTGACCCGTGGGGGCTACGCAAAAGACACCAGAGTCATTTCCTTTGAATCCGAATTCAACGGTGACGGTGAAAAGCCTGTTGGTGTTGGACGTTTAACGGTTGAAGTTACCTACTCAAATCGTGAAAACGAGGTTGAATCTGCCGCTTAATGTATGGAAAAAATATGTAACTCTTGCAAAAAAGAAGTCACTTCTTTGTGGAAGTGTTTGTGCAAAAAATGTTACATGATTGATTACAGAGAAAAAAACAAAGAGTCTCTTAAACTAAAAACTAAGCAGTACAAACAATTAAATTCAGAAAAAGTAAAACAATGGAAGAAGCAGTGGAGCATTTCAGAAAAAGGAATGCTGTATGCCAAGGAAAGGTCAAAGCAAGACAGGCTTGATGGTAAGACCAAAAAAGCTGAAAAAAAATATAGAGAACTTCACAGGGCTGAAATTTCACAAAGAGTTGAACAATGGCGAATCAACAATCTTGATATTAAGTCCGCAAGTTCTGCGAAAAGAAGATGTGCAAAGCTAAACGCAATACCAATATGGTATGACGATCTTGACGATCTGGTTTTGAGTGAAGCGCATCTTCTGGCAAAATTGAGATATGAAACAACTGGTATCAAATGGCATGTTGACCATATAATACCGTTGCAAGGCAAGGATGTTTGCGGGCTTCATTGCTGGAATAATGTGCAAGTCATTCCCGCTGCAATCAACCTTTCCAAAGGCAATTATTTTTAGGAGCTTATTATGAGCAATCACACTGGTTCTGAAGGTACTGTTCACGTTGGTTCTGTGCCAATCGCTGAAATTCGTTCGTATTCTGTCACTGAGACTGCTGACACCATTGAAGATACGACTATGGGTGACACTTCGCGCACCTATAAATCTTCTCTGAAGTCGTTTACTGGCTCTGTGGACGTTTATTGGGATGAATCTGATACCAGTGGTCAGCAAGCCCTGAGTGTTGGCTCTGAAGTGACCATCAAGTTTTATCCTGAAGGCGCATCTAGTGGTGATACCTTTTACTCTGGTTCAGCCATTGTCACTGGTCTGACCATCAATGGTGCTTACGATGGCATGGTTGAAGCATCTATTACCGTTCAAGGTAATGGCGCTCTGAGCAAATCTATTGTAAGCTGATGAGTGTCATCGATCGGGCAAAGGCCCACTTTAAATCTCTCCAGGTCAAGGTTATTGAAGTTCCTGAATGGAGTGATGAGAGTGGGCCTCTAATGATTTATGTCGAGCCTTTCACTCTGAAAGACAAGGCAAAACTTCAATCGGTTTCGCGTACAACTGGAAACGATACTGATGCGCTGGTTGAATTGATCGTTCTAAAGTGTTTGGATAAGAATGGCGATAAGCTGTTCACGATTGAAGACAAGCCAGCTTTGAGGAGTGGTGTTGATGCGTCTGTTCTTGAGCGTATTTCCGCTGAGATCATGCGTGTTGATATTGAGGCCACAAGAAAAAACTAATTGAGACTCCTGAACGACAGTTCATGTTTTACTTAGCGGAAACGCTACATAAGACACTCTCAGAAATAGAGGAAATGCCTGTTCAGGAGTTCATTGAGTGGCAAGAATGGTTTAAGTTAAAGCAGGAGCGTCAGAAAAATGGCAACGCAAGACCTTAGTATCAGCATTGTTGCCATTGACAAAACGACTGCTGCTTTTCGTGCTGTTCAATCTGGTCTTGGAAACATTAGCAGTTCTGCTGCTAACGTCACATCTAAGATCAGTGCTGTAACTGCTGCTTTGACTGCTCTTGGTGGTGCTGCAACCATCAGAAATGTTGTTAATGTTGCAGACAGTCTAGATGAACTTTCTGCTCGGTCTGGTATTGCAGTTCAGACCCTTTCTAGTCTTGCAAATACAGCCAAATTCACTGGTGTTAGCCAAGATGAACTTGCAGGCGCTCTTGTAAGGCTCAATAAAGCTATTGCAGAAGCCGCATCTGGTTCTAAAGAGCAAATCCAAGTATTTCAGAATCTAGGTGTTTCTTTTAAGAACGCTGATGGTTCTGTTCGCTCTGTCGTTGACGTTCTTGGCGATGTAGCAACTGCTTTTTCCTATGCTGAAAACAATGCCATCAAAACGCAATATGCGATGGCCCTGTTTGGCAAATCTGGAGCAAACCTTATTGAGTTTCTTGATAAGGGACAAATTGGGATTCAAGAAGTAAGTTCCACGATCAACGATGATTTTGCTAAGGCTGCTGCCTCTTTTAATGACAATCTTGACATGATGTCATTGAGAGCCCAAGGGTTCCTTGGGACTCGTCTTGGCCCTGTTTTGGATTTTATTAATCGGCAATTTGAAAAGATTGCAGAGGCCGATAAAAACTCTAAAGCCTGGATGGGAGCCGCTGGTGCTGGCCGAGGTTTTGTAAATCCTGAAAGAGTTACACCAGCAACTGCAAGAGCAAGTCTTACTCCTCTAAGTGCAGTAAAAACTGGCCCTACTGATGCAGAAAAAGAGGCCGCAAGACTTCTTGAAGAAACCCGCAGGGCTTATCAATCCATCTCTGATGAGATCACCAAATTGGTGGTTGGTGAGGATGAACTTGCTGTAATCCAATTTCAGAGAATCACGAATGATGCTGTAGCAGTTGAGCAATATCGAATGATGCTTGCCGAAAGGCGTAAACTTCTTAATCTTGATCTTGAGATTGAGGCGGCAGGCAAAGAGGCAGATAAACTTGCTGAAGAAGCCGCTGATAAAAAGAAAAAGAATCTTGAGGAAGCAAAAAATCTCTATGAACAGACAAGAACGCCTCTTGAGAATTTCAATATTGAAATGGCACGTCTTGATGATCTTCTTGCAAAAGGCTATATCAGTTGGGATGTTTATTCTCGTGCCACTCTTGATGCATTAGAAAAGTTAGATCTTTTCAAAGAAAAAGGTAAAGATGCATTTGACGAATTAGAAAATGCGATTCGTGGATGGGGAACTGAATTCACAAATGTGATGACAGATTCAATCATGACTGGAAAAGCCCAGTTTAGAGATCTTGCTAACAGCATCATTCGAGACTTAATTCGTATTCAGATTCAAAAAAGCATCACTGATCCGCTAATTAAGGCTGGAACAAGTTTCTTCGATGGAATGTTCAGTACATCCGGCGCTCGGGCTATGGGTGGCCCTGTGACTGGTGGGAAGTCTTATCTTGTCGGCGAGAATGGCCCTGAAATTTTCACTCCTGGCGCTTCTGGTGGAATCACTCCAAACAACCAGATTGGTGGAGGAGGAATTACTATCGTGCAAAATCTCAGTGTGACAACAGGTGTCCAGCAGACCGTTCGTGCTGAAATTATGACGCTTATGCCTCAGATTGCTAATGCAGCAAAAGCAGCAGTAGCAGACGCCAAACTCCGTGGTGGATCTTATGCTTCTGCAATGAGGTAATCATGATTACTTATCCGGTATCTTTCCCAAATATTGGCATTAAATCAATGACTATTCGCGCTGTTTCCATTGTTGGAATCAGTCAGTCTCCATTTACTGGGCAACAACAAATATATAAGCATCAAGGTCAATGGTGGGAAGCTGAGATAACTCTTCCTCCAATGAAGCGTGATGATGCAGAACAAATCGCAGCATTCTTGCTGAAACTCAATGGTCGATATGGGACTTTCACTCTTGGCGATCCTGCCAATACTGCTCCTCGCGGTATTGGTACTGGGACGCCTCTTGTCGCTGGCTCTTCTCAAACTGGTGCAGAACTTGTTACTGATGGATGGACAGCAAACACAACAGGAATCTTGAAAGCTGGAGATTGGATTCAACTTGGATCTGGATCTGCTACAAGACTTCATAAAGTATTGAATGATGTCAATTCAAATGCTTCTGGTGTTGCAACGCTTGATATTTGGCCTAATCTGCGTTCAAGCCCTTCTGACAACGCTGCTATCACAGTAATATCACCAAAAGGTCATTGGAGACTTTCTTCAAATCAGACTGAATACTCAATTGATGAAGCCTCTATTTATGGAATCACATTTGCCTGTGTGGAGGCAATATGAGAGACATTTCAAACGATATTCAGACAGCAATTACACAAGTTCAAGTTCGTCCGATCTATCTGTTTGAAGGTCAATTCATAAGCGGTTATTTACGAGTTTGGTCTGGTCTTGGTGACTTTTCTTGGAATTCACTGACTTGGATTGGCGCTGGATCGCTTTTGAGTATCAGCGGAATCAATGAAACCAGAGATGTTTCTGCAAACGGTGTTGTCGTTGCACTTTCCGGAATTCCATCAAATCTGATCTCATTGGCGCTCTCTGATGGCCGACAAGGTTACTCAGGAAAGATTTATCTTGGATTCCTAGATGATGCAGACGATCTGATTGATGACCCGTATCTGATCTTTGATGGTCGATTAGACATTGTTTCAATTGAAGAACAAGCCGAAACATCGTCGATTACTTTAAATTATGAATCCAGACTAATTGACCTTCAGCGAAGCAGAGAAATTAGATATACAGATGAAGAGCAAAAACGGTTGTTTCCTGGGGATCTCGGTTTAGAATTTGTGGCATCCCTACAAGAACAAACTATCAATTGGGGAAGAGGTGGCGGCAAATCTGGTGGTGTGCCGACATACAACCATAACAAAGATTTAACGGATGGCGCGTAATGGGATGGTTTTCTGATCTTGTCAAAGGCGCTTTTTTCGTTGCTGCTGTTGCTACTGGTGTAGGCTGGTTCACTGGAGCGATTGCCAAGGGCGCTGCATTCCTTGGTATGGCCGCTGGCAGTGCTGGCGCATTCTTTGCACGTCAGGTTGTCGTTGGGCTTGTACTTGGTGCACTATCTCGCGCAACCGCCAAGAATCCTACTGGACTACTCAATCAAGGCATTACGGTAACTGCTAGAGATGCCATTGCTTCGCATCGAATCATTTATGGCCGTATGCGGGTTGGCGGCACTATCGTTTACATGGAAGGAACTAACAATAACGAATACCTGCACATGGTTATCGCTATTGCTGGTCATGAGATTGATGCTATTGAAAAGGTTTACTTCAATGAAGAAGAAGTAACTTTTGATGCTGGTGGTAATGTAACCAGTGCGAACTATCAAGATGTTGCACGAGTTCAGTACAAACTTGGTACTGACGATCAGACAGCTTTTGCAGATCTTGTAACAGAATCTGACAATAAATGGACAAACAATCATCGTTTGCGCGGGATTGCTTGTCTTTATATTCGTCTCAAATTCGATCAAGACAAATATCCAAATGGTATTCCTAATGTTACGGCTCTTGTTCGTGGTAAGAAGGTCTATAACCCTGCAACAACTCTGACAGCATGGAGTGCAAACCCGGCACTTTGTATTGCTGATTACCTGACTGATGACAAGCATGGTCTTGGTAGTTCAATCAATGAGATTGATACGACTCTTTTGGCAAACGCCGTTGCTGTCTGCAATCAATCTGTGAGCCTGGCTGAAGGCGGGACAGAATCAAGATATACGCTCAATGGTGCGTTTGAAAGTTCAGCAGCACCAGAAACAGTCATTACCCAGATGCTCACTGCAATGTCTGGGTCTTGTGTATGGTCTGGAGGCAAATGGAGGATTTACGCTGGTGCGTATCGTTCGCCAGAAGTAACATTTACAGAAGATGATCTAAGGGCTGGAATGAAGATCCAGACTCTTGTTTCACGCCGTGAATTGTTTAATGGTGTCAAGGGAACATTCAACGCTGCTGTAAATAACTATATTGAGGCAGACTTTCCACCTGTCATTTCTGATACCTACAAACAACAAGACAATAACGAGCAGATTCTTCAGAACATTCAGCTTCCGTTTACAACATCGGCAAGCATGGCGCAGCGTCTTGCCAAAATTGAACTTCTAAGGGCAAGGCAGCAGATTACGCTTGTTTTGCCTCTCAAACTGGTTGGACTTAAAGCCAAAGTTGGTGATGTGATTCAAATCACAAATACCAGGCTTGGATGGTCTGGTAAACCTTTTGAGGTTATCGGGTTCAACATCAGTTTTGCCGATGATGTTATCGGCGTCGATCTTGAATTGCGTGAAACTGCTGGAAGCGTTTACGACTGGAACACGGATGAGGAATCTCCATTTGATCCTGCGCCGAATACAAATCTTCCAAATGCTTTTTTTGTATCGCCTCCAACAAACCTTACGCTGACTTCAACAAATGTTCTTGCCCAGGACGGAACATATCAAACTGGTATATTGGTTTCTTGGGATGCGCCTACTGATTCTTTTGTCACTCAATACGAAGTTCAGTACATCAGAGGATCATCGCTTGTTGATTATGGATTGATTTCTTCTTCTGCGACTGAAACGCTTGATTGGGGCTTGATTACAGCAAGTGCAACAAATTTAGAAGATTGGGGATCGATTACAGAAGCGCCATCAACTGGTGAGCCTCAGTACAACTCAATCTTTGTCACGCAGCCATATCATGTAATTGTTCCTGCGATTACTGGTGTTGAATATGCTGTAAGAGTTAGATCAATCAATGCCCTTGGTATCCGCAGCGTTTTTGTAACGCAAACTCAAACGACGAATGGAGATACTGAGGCTCCGGCTGTACCATCTTCAATCGTTGCAACTGCTGGATATAAAGAGATCACTTTAACTTGGTCTAATCCAACTGTTAGCGATTTTGATCTTGTTGAGGTATATAGGAACACCACAAACAATAGCGCCACATCATCAATGGTTGCTACGTTGCGTGGGTCTTTGTTTGTTGATTCACCTCTTGGAATCAATCAACAATATTATTATTGGCTCAAATCTGTTGATAGAAGCGGAAATAAATCTGCTTTTAGTTCACCTGTAAACGCCACGACATTGTTTATTGACTCAGATTCATTCTCCCAGGAGGTTATGAATCTGTTTCAAGAGGCTGGCGCTTATGGAATTGAGCCTGTATCTACATTGCCAGCAACTGGCGATTTCGATGGGCAAATCAAATATCTGACAACAGATAATAAGCTGTATCGTTGGGATGCAACTAATAGTGTCTGGACTGATGATATTTTCAGTATTGAAGCTGGAACTGTTGATGCTGCTTCATTTGCAGCAGGAATTGAGCCAGTAAAAATAGTTGATACGCTTCCTAATCCGTCTGGATATACGGGGCCAAAACTTGTTTTCCTGACTACTGATAATAAGATTTATCGTTATACAGGTTCTGCATGGACTTCTGAGATTGCTGCTGGTGATCTAACTGGAACAATTGGTTCAAGCAATTTCAGCAATTCTTTGCGACCTGTTGAAGTTGTTTCTTCTTTGCCAACAAGCGGGAACTTTGATGGCCGTGTAGCTGTTCTAACAACTGATGGAAAACTATATCGCTACACAGGCAGCGCATGGACTGCTGCTGTAAATACAACTGATCTAAGTGGGACTATTTCTGCTGCCCAGATCGCTGCACTTGAAGCCTCAAAAATTACTGGTCAATTAACAAATGCTCAAATCCAAGAGATTGCAGCAGCTAAATTAACAGGTCAAATTTCTGGCTCGCAAATTAGTGATGCTGCGATAAGTGCTACAAAAATTGCAGCGGAAGCTGTTACAACAGCAAAAATCGCAATTAATGCAATTACATCTGACGTTATTGCTGCATCTGCGATAACATCAACAAAAATATCTGATGGATCAATAACAACTCCCAAGATAACTGCTGGCGCTATTACTTCTGCACAGATTTCTTCTGGTGCTGTCACGGCAGGGAAAATCGCTGCTGGTGCGGTAACTGCTGATACCATTGCCTCTTCAAGCATAACAACATCAAAAATTGCTGCTGGAGCTGTTACTGCTTCTGAAATTGCCGTTGGTGCTGTTACTGCTGGTGCAATATCTGCCGGAGCAGTTACAACGGCAAAATTGGCGGCTGGTGCTGTTACTGCGGACACTATCGCAGCAAATGCGATTACATCTGTAAAAATTCAGGCTGGTGCTGTTGAAACAGCAAAGATTGCCGCTGGAGCGATTGATGCTGGAAAAATTGCAGCAGGCGCAGTTATTACAGAAAAACTTGCTGCTCTTGCAATTACATCAGACAAAATTGATTCAAATGCAATTACAACCGCAAAGATCCCAGCGGGAGCTGTAACAGCAACTGAAATTGCATCCAATGCTATTACCTCAGACAAAATCCAAGCAAATGCAATCACGGCTGGCAAAATTGCTGCAAATGCAATTACTGCTGGAACAATTGCAGCAAACGCTGTTACAGCAGGAACAATTGCTGCTGCTGCTGTATCAACGGATCAGCTTGCAGCAAATGCAATTACGTCTACAAAAATCCAAGCTGGTGCGATTGTTGCAGACAAGATTGCAGCCGGGGCAATTCAAACTGACAAGATCGCAGCCAATTCAATTACAGGCGGATTGATTGCTGCTGCTGGTGTCATTACATCTTCAGCCCAGATCAATGATGGTCTTATTACCAATGCAAAGATTGCAAATCTTGCAGTTGATACAACCAAGATTGCAAACGCTTCAATTACAAATGCAAAGATAGATGATCTTGCTGTAACGAATGCAAAAATTGCATTTGCTGCTGTTGATACATTGGAGATTGCAGGAAATGCTGTTACGGTTCCTGGAGGTGCAAGTGGCACATATTCCGCACAAGTATTCTTGTCAACAAATGTGACAACATCTTTTTCTGTTATTGGAACATTTACTCAAGGTATCGGGAAAAATGGTCACAATTGGTATCTTGCAATCGACGGTACTGTCTATCGAAACGAAAATCCAATTGAAGGAACAACAGGCGCAATGTCTGTAACTGTTTCTTTATCTGCTGGATCTCATAACTTTGCAATTTATACAATTCCATTTTCTGGAGTCGCAGCTTGTGGTATTACTGTTATCGGAGTTAAACGATGACTGAATTTTTTGCTTACAAGCAAAATGGTGAAATTGTTTCTACTGGCTATTGCCCTGAAGATCAATTAGAAAACCAGAAATTTGATGGTGCTTTAATCTCAAAAGGCAAGGCAATTATTGGTAAACAATACTTTGACAATGGAAATATTGTTGATATTCCTGCAAAGCCAAGTCAATACCATGTTTTTGACTATGACAAGAAGAAATGGATTCAAGATAGTCAATTAGCAGAAAATGAAGTCAAGACAATTAGAAATAAACTGCTTTTTAACTCTGATTGGACTCAACTTCCTGATGTTTCTATACAAACAAAACGAGCATGGACAGAATATCGACAAGCATTGCGAGACATAACAACTCAACCAGGCTATCCATTTGATATTGTCTGGCCGCAAGCGCCAAATTAAAATTCAGCAAAGGATTTGACATGACAACAGCCGTTCAACATCGCCGTGGCTCTACTTCAGAACATTCAACTTTTACTGGACTTGTTGGTGAAGTAACGATTGATACAACCAAGGACACAGCCGTTATTCATGATGGATCTCTAGCTGGTGGTTATCCATTGGCAAAAGAGAATCTTTCCAATGTGACTCCTACTGGATTGCCTCCTATCGTGACTGGGAAAC
>OGWN01000078.1_pt1 | contig 12918 bp, 15 predicted proteins | sample 1575921 | NCBI WGS metagenome assembly OGWN01 (sample SAMN07581531, study PRJEB24739) | freshwater metagenome
CTGTCTGCTGCAACAAGAAACAGCGATGGGTCCCTGACCTATAGAGGTCAGACCTTCCCTGGATTCAATAAACCACGCGAAGCACCAGAAGGTGACAAGCATAAAAAGATGGTATTGGCTAAAAAGGGTGACCAGATCAAGCTAGTACGATACGGGGCCAGAGGATACGGTCACAACTACTCCGATGCAGCTCGTAAGAGTTACCTTGCGCGCAGTGCCGGTATTAAGGGGGCCGACGACGTCTTCTCAGCCAACCACTGGGCTCGCAAGGACCTCTGGGGTAAGCGCAGTACAGTCCTGAGCCCCGACGCAGCTAAAAAATGACCTTTAGGGCATTGGCAAGAATAGGGGATACTGTCACAGGTACGTGTAATGCGCATAGTAGCCCCAGGGCATTTACGGCAACGATTACCACTGGGTCCAGTATCGCAACGTGTGACGGCATAGGCATTGCTAGAATTGGTGACACTGGAGTAACTGACTGCGGCCATACCATACAGATAGTAGAGGGCAGTACTGTCTCTACAGTGCTTGGAGTAGGATTAGCCAGGGTAGGAGATGCTGTTATTGTACTAGAGGGAGGATCTGGGGTTATAGCTACCGGATCTGGTGTCGGTGTAACCAACTAGGTCATTACCTATGTGATCTTTTGGTATAAGAATAGTACAGCAAAGCAATAGTGCCCCGCTGTATTTTGAAAGTCACAAATGGAACTATTTCATAACGCAGTCTCACTCATATCAATCGCTTACTTCTGGTTCACAGTCATAGTTATTGCACTGGTAGGTGGTCCAGCATTGGCAGGACTGGTATACAGACCAATCCGAGAAAACAGATTCATCTATGAGGTGCTTGTCGGGGGCCTACTACAGGGATATGAATCATGCTTCACTTCCCTACGGAGTGCAATAGCAACGGTGCTAGGCGCCTTGATGGTAGGCTGGGTCATATATGACTACCACGGTGCTGGATATGCAGCAGCCTTCCTTGCAGTAGAGCTGACGTACTATATGGTATGCCACACTATCAAGATGTACTACGTACCTTGATAAAAGCAAAAAGCCTGGATGTTCCCAGGCTTTTTATACGTCCACTACTGTACTTAGTCTTTTTTACCTCTTGCAATAAATGACACTGTGCTAGCAGTATTCTTTGCACTGTGTGCTAGAGGGTTCACAACGTACTCGTCTAACATATTCAGAATACGACGCTTGACTGTCCTGCCACCAACTCCTGGATTAAACTCGGGCTTAGATACCGCAGCTTTCAGTGGATCTGTTACGAATACTTTGTTTATCTTATCGATAGCCTTTTTAGCGTATTTGTTTTGAGAGACGCTATGTATAATAGGAACAGTCTTGGCAAGGTTAAACGCAGCTGAGTACGGATCTACAGCCGCCAACGGGGCATTTAATGCCGCAGGAGTATAGTCCCTCATAGGCCCTTGGACTGGTACTTTAGGAGGTGGTTGTTTTTTACCTAACTCGGTTAGGTAGTTCTTGAACAATGGGTTATGTCGGCTATTAAATAGCTCTTTTATACTCTCCTCTTTACCCCTTAGATCCTCAGCAGAGGGTAGATGACCTACAGCCTTGGATAGTGAGCTATCGCCAGAGGATAGCTTTTCCTTAACTTTTTGAAGGAATGCATTTGCCTTATCCTTATGCTCTTGCGAGAGTCTGGCCTTGGACAACGCCTCTGCAGGATCAGCTATCTCTCCGCGAGTGATCTTACGAAGAATAACCTTTGTTCGAGGGTGTAGACTTCTCCACTCCTGGCTTACGTGATGACCGAGGGAGTTCGCCTCTCGATACAGGGACTCCATTTCTGGAGACATAATAGAGGCACCCGCAGATACAGCCCTGCGACGTAGGCTGCCTTCGTGAACACCGCCTAGACCATGCTGAAAACTCTGTGCTATACGTTGCCCTGCTTTTCTAGAGCCTAAAGCTGCTTTGGTGGTTAAGTTCTGTAGTATATGTAGTACCCCAGCTGCCGCTAAGCTGCCTTCTTTTTGCAAACCCGTACCCTGTAGTACTGCTATTTTGTTTAGGTACTTGTTTGTCATTTTTTACCCAATTGTAATAGGGGTGTTCTCTTTTATCTTACCAGCCCTGTATGCCGCTACGGCCTCTTCTTCTGTTTTGAAGTGCACAGTGGCTTGAGTAGTATCAGGCTCAGTCAAGTATAAAGACCCAAGGATAGCTTCGTGCCCAGGCGCAACCATAGAGGCTTCATGCCCTTTACGTAGGTCGTGAATGTGTGCTTCAGGCAGTAGCTTTTTCCTCGCCTCTTCGATAGCTTCTGGCGTCATTGGGACGTGGGCAGTAAGGGCGTCTCCGTCAAAGTCTCCTGCGTAGAGCGGTAGGTGCAGTGGATTAATACCAATAGTCTTTCCATCTACGGGAATAGGATAGTGTGCCGTAACGTTAGTCCTCATCAGTGTAGGGGCACGGTTTAAGAGGATAGGTATCTGCTTGATAAGCTTATTAAAGCTAGCGGTTGCTGCAGGGCTTTTATCTTCTACTGCTCGCTTAGCAGAGACGTAGTCATAGCCATTCTTTACCAGATCACGAATGACGTGATACTCATACATGGTCCACAGCATGCCTCTTGGTACCGCAGCTTCGTTAAAGTTAAGGTCTGGCTCGGCGTAAATAGTAGCTCGACCAGAGAAGTCCTGCTTTTTAGACAGTAGCTTACTATGGAAGTAACCTTGCTTTGGACCTGTGTCGCCGCTGATCTGACGAACGATGCCTTTTAGATTAGCACCTCGGCTGTTGCCAGTAATCGCCTCTCCAACCCCAAACACGGCCTTGGCTCCATCATACAGGGCCTTACGCTCTTCTGTTAGCTGGTCATGCGGCAATACGTCCTTAATGTCTTTGAACGAGTTATTTACCGTCATGTGGTCTTTGTACAACATTGTGACGTCTGAGTACTCCATTCTATTACCGCCTGTTTGTGTTACAGGACGGGCTGCCGGTGGGAGTACTGGCATGTTGTGCAATACGTAAGCCTGCTCCGGCCTAATTTCCATACGCTGTAGCCCGTCTAGGTACTTGATGCGCTTTACAATAGCATCGCGTTTACTGGCGCTTTTGACGGACTTAACTTCTTTTTTTAAGGAAAATAGTTGCTTATCTACATCAACAGCAGATAGCATGGACTTTAAAGCTTCTCCTCCAGTATGGAGGCTGTCAATTTCGACACTGGTATTAGGTACTGCGTTCACCTAGCTATTTTAGCAGGCCTCAGTGCAGTGGTAATGTGGCGTCTTGCCTAGGCTTTGGGTCGCGAGCTTTTCTCTAGCAGAGACCAGACTAGGCCAGCTGCAGCGGCAATGCCGCCAATGACAGCTTCCATAGTAGCTCCGTCAATAGAGTATTGTGTAGCCATAGCGGCACCAATACCGGTAAGTGCATGCCGAACTATTGCGGCGATCATAGCTGAATTCATTTTGGTTCCTAGGGTTTTTTCTGTGTTTGCTGTGTTTGGTACTCGGCTTCTCGGGCCTCGACTTCGTAAGGGTTAAGCCAATAACCGTAGCGTAGTGTCCACCAAGAATACTTTAGGGCGAACAGGAGGCGGCCATCGCGCCCTATCTGCTCAAGGTGCTTGCACTCATGCCGTAACAGAGGCTCAAACTTCTCGTAGCCTGGTATAACGTAGATGGTGTTCCAGAAACTAGTCCAGCCTTTGAAACCACACTTGTTGAGGTACCACAGTATTGGTCCTGTTGCGGTTTTGATTTTGTAATGTGCTTCAGAATTCATAGGTATACCTAGTATGTATTAAAGATGTACTGTAGGGCTATATATAATAGATCTTGTCTTATGTAATTACTAGAGTACGTCGTTGCTTAGAGTGCGGTAAGCGACGCAGCGTCGTGCGCAGCAGCTCCGACCAGGTGTCGCCGCTAGACGGCACCGAGTTGAGCAGGATGATCGCGACCAGCGCACCGGAGAAACCGGCGATCAGGATCTCGGGGCGCAGGACGAGGGGGATGCCGGCGACGGTCAACGCTGGGACGGCGGTGGTGGTGGCGGCCAGGGTGACGGCGGTGGTGGTGGTGGCGGGTTCGGCCATTTGTTTTGCACGTATCAGCAGTCCACAGCGCCAGGCATCAGAGCACTTTTGACTGCAGAGTAGGCTTGGGCATAGACGTTTTGACCATCAATGTCGTAAGCACACGAGAAAGCCTGTTCATCAAAAGGCATCAGGCCAGGATTTACGTAACTGCGTATTTTGAATTCAATCGATGACTTGCTGATGTGCGTGATGTTTTCGACGCGGTGATAGGCGCCTTCGACAGTGATGCCAGATGCGGTGGTAACGGTCTTCTTGAGAGCCATGGTTATTCCTTACTTGTAGAGCGTGACGATTGATCCGATCACATAGCCGACTTTCGTGGCTGCCGCGTAGTCGATCAATCCATTCGTGATGCCAAACTTTGCGTTGGTGGTGGCACCAGTCAGGTACTGGCTTGCGATCTTCTTGGTAGTCACCACGTACCCGGAAAATCCGTTGCGGATTTCTCGGTACACCCAACCAAAAATATCATCATCGCCAGTGGCGAGCGCGATAGTGTTTGCCCCGGTCTTTTTGACGAAACATCCCTTCGGAATGCTCGCCCCGGTGTTGTTCAACATGCGGCGCGTGTATCCAGTGTCTGGGTAGATTTCATACTGGATGTTCACCTCGGCCACCGGGTTCGACGTGATCGACGCATTTATTGACGCGATGATGGTCACGTTGCTTTGCGCCGTGTAATCCTGGTTTGCAGTCCATGTCTGCGAGCCGATGGTCAGCGTTTTGTTGACAGTGGTGCAGTCGCCAAGGCGAGCACCCAAGCTCTTGACGGTCCCGGCCTTGATCCACAGGTCACCTCGACCCAGTTCATCTACGGTTCCGAACATGGCCGTCGCAGCAGTCCCGGAAACCGAAACGCCTGCCGTCGTCCCGAGCACCAGCATCCCGTCTGGGTCGGTCTGAAGGATAGGACCGGCGTGAACGCCGCCGATCTCCCAGCCATAGCGGTCCGCGGCTTTGTCCGTCACCACCTCGCCCGTGGCGATGGTCTGATAGACCATATTGAAGTCGCAGCCGTGCAGCACCAGCCTGCTCTTAGTTGTCGGGTCGAGAGACTGCAGATAAACTCCATAGGGAGTAGAGTCAGACGAACGACAGCTTCTCATTTCAACCAGGGCGGGTTTCTGACTGACCGAAATAGAAGGGTAGGAGATCGTCGGTCCTGTGTTGTGGAATCCAAACGCTGCTACGCTCGCGCCGACGTTCGCGTGCTCGGCGATCACGTCTTCAAAACGGATCGTCTCGCCGCTAGAAACACCGCAACCAAAAATCCACGCATTTTGGTTCTGGCCGGCAATCAGTTTCAGGCGTTTGAAAGACTGACGAAGTCGGCGGTTTTGCGACTTGCTGCCAGGCGTCTTTCTGTTGAAGTCGTCTGAGTGAATGCAATACTCTCCAGCCCAAGCACCGCCGTCACCAGTGTCGCTGATGATGGTGCAGTCGCGGAATTTCGTGTCCAGATGCGCTTCCAGCATAGCATCTGTAGCGTTGCTTTCTTTTTGGATGAAGGTACGGTCCACCCCGTTACCGCGCACCTCTACAAATTCCGGGATTGATAGATAGGTAGCGTTGTATGTTCCGTCGTCGATCAGGTCGATCAAAATACGGTTGTTGTAGTGAGAGCGGTTGCATCCCAGCAATGTCGGGCTGATATACAGACTCTCCACCGCTGCCCGCAGCGTGGTGAACGTCTGCCCCGCCCCGACCTGGATCACTTCATGCCAGAAGTCACGGTCGAGGTAGTCAGCGATCTGCTCATCCGACAGGGTCCGGCTTCGGCTGATACCGGCCTGCGCCATTGTAGTGTAGGCGTTTGCCTGCCATGCAGTGACCGAAGACAGATCAAGAGTAGCAACTGCATAAACCCCTGATTTTGTCGTGATGGACTCATCGGTAAGCTTGACTTGCTTCTGGATCGACGCGACGAACGATGCAAGCGAAGGCAGGCTGCTGACTTGGTAGGCATAGCGGCAGACGATGTTGCCTGTCGTGAGATCGGAAATGGAGAACAGGAATCGGGTGAGCGTCAGCCCGGAAAACTGCTCGATGCTGAAGCCGGTGATCGCGTAGTCATGCGTCGGGTCACACCCATACATCCACAGCTCCCTGACCATACGGCGCAGCGCGTCATTGGTCATCGCATCCGCGAACGGCAGCTTCAGGCCGGAGGTCAACCCAGAACTATTGCCAACAGCAGCAGAAACCTTGTTGTCCAGATAGGCGGACTCAGCCGCAGAGGTAACAAGCGCGTCAGCACGTATTGCCAACGTGGCGAATGTCTCGCCTGAAATCCCGCGCATCACACTGAAGGACGCCGGGGCCGACGTGAAATCCACCACCAGCGTGCCGGTTACGCCAGACGAACTGATTTGCGACAGCGAAAACTCGGTTAAACCAGAATAATTTACACCCGTCGTCGAGAAGCTGCATACATCAACTGGATTAGTCCCAGCAGCATCATCGGATTGCGTGACCGTGAAGTTGAATCTGGTGCCAGCATCGTTGCGGAAGAAGTACCGTACCGAGTAGAACTTCGCTGGGTTCGCACCAAACAGGCGCAGCTTCTTGACGTTTCTAAAGAGCGCATTGCAACTTGGGCCAAAATCTGTCGCCGACTCCAGATTACTGGTTCGAGTCGCAAGTGATGTTATTGTAGCGTCTGCTGCAACCAACGCAGAGACTTTGTTACCAATATAAGAAGCCTCTGCTGCTGACGTAATGATTGTATCCGAACGAATAGCGGTGGATGCAAATGTTTCGTTGTTAAATCCACGCGAAACGTTCCACGAAGCAGGAGCCGATGTGAAATCAACAACCAAAGTTCCTGTCACGCCGGAGCTTGACATCTGGGACAGCGTAAACTCAACGAGGCCGGAATAGTTCACCCCTGATGATACAAAACCGCATACATCAACTGGATTAGTCCCAGCAGCATCATCGGATTGCGTGACCGTGAAGTTGAAACGGGTGCCAATGTCGTTTCTGAAAAAGTATTTGACAGAGTAGAACTTAGCTGTATTTGCGCCGTATAAGCGAAGCTTCTTCACATAACGGAAGATAGCGTTACAAGAAGGGCTGAAATCGGTGGCGCTCTCAATATTGGAAACTCTTGTATTGATTGATGTGACACTTGTTGACGATTGAATCAGCGAATCAAAATACGAGGTGTTTGCCAATGAGTTAGCAACAGCATCAGCTCGAATCCGTGTTGCATCTGACGCCGTTCCAATAAACCAAGAAGCAGCAGCTCCGGTGAAATCGACTACTGCCGTACCTGTGATCCCAGAGCTTGACATTTGAGCCAGCGTGAACTCGACTAGCCCGGAATAGTTGACGCCGGTAGTTGAGAAACTGCAAACATCAACTGGGTTTGTGCCTGCCGCATCATCAACCTGCTGCACTGTAATATTGAATCGCGTCCCTACGTCGTTCCTGAAAAAATAGCGCAGACGGTAGAACTTCGAGGTGTTTGCCCCAAACAGACGCAGCCTCTTGATCACGCGCAGCCTTAAGTCAGCTCCTGCTATGAAATCGCTTGCGCTCTCCAAATCGCTTGCTCGCACAGCCAGCGCGTCGTAGGCGGCTTTACTTGGATACGTGGCGATCAGCGTCGAGCTGGTAGAACTGACGCGCCGATACTCGTAGGCGGCCACATCGCCAGAACCTTGCACCTTAAACGCCACGCCGTTGGCGACCGCCGCGCGGCCAGTGGGCTCATCGACGTACACGCCGGCCTGAATCAGCGCGGCATCCCGCGCCGCTTCAGCCCCAGTTCGCGCCGCTTCAGCCCCAGTTCGCGCCGTCTGAGCAAGGCCAGCCTGAGCAGTAGCAATACTAGCCTGAGCAGTAGCAATACTAGCCTGAGCAGTAACCGTATCTGTTACAGGAGTCCAGAAAGATTTTGATGCAATCTTCTTGGTGACACCTGCGCTAACGTCGACAACTGGTAGATAGTCCTCGTCTTGAACTTCTCCATAGCCTAGCTCTGGTAATTGGGTAATAGTTAAGTCTGCCATGTGATTATTTTAGGAGCCAATTATTGCACAAAGTATTTCTCGATGCTCTCATAGGCTCTCCTGGTGGATATCAATTCTTGCCGGATAGTTTCTGCATCGGCTGCGAACCTTGCAAGAAACTCTGCATCTTCTCGATAAAGCTGCTGTGGGCTGCAGCCGGTAGGTCCGGTAGTTTCGGCAGCGTTACTCCCTGTGCTTGAGATGGCTGGGGGCTTTGATCGGCTCGTTCTGTTGCGCAGGCTGACAAGAAGAGAGTCGCGCTCATTACGGAGATTTTGAAGACTGTTTTCACGTTCGAGTAGGGTTGTTTGAAAATCTGAGGATATACGGGACTGTGCCTTAGAATTAGCTAAGGCTATCTCGGCCTTGTAAGCTACTAGGTCACTCTTAGATACGTCTTTACCTTGGTAATACCCATGAAGCCAGCAGGATGCCAATAAGACGGCAGCAATCGCGCACGAGGATAGATAACGTAGTAGTAGACTAGGCATCAAACTATCCTTCTAGCACAACGCTCTAGTAAACACGCGGCCTTTATACGACCAGTTTTCTTAGTGTGGAGACTATCTCTGCTGTCGGCCTCTACAAAGTCTCTGGCGACTTCCGCAGGAATGCCTGTCCTTTTCGAAACTTCGGGATTATGTAAAACTGCTTCCATTAGAAGGTGCTGGGCTTGGCTGTGTGATGGCATGATATTTACTAGATCTAGTATTGTATTACGCCTCTACGCGGGAAAGCCCCAGCCTCAATAGTACCGAGTTGACCCCCTCGTAGTACACGGTACTTGACCAAGAGAAGATCCCGCTAGACAGCTTATCTATGTCCCCTTGCTCCCATAGGCCAGAGCATACGTAGAGAATATTATTCTCACTATCAGTAAATCCACTAGTAAAGCTACCTGGATATGCTTCTTGTGCGGCACCCTGCTCTGAGGCCTGTATTACGACAGTTGCTTCTATGTAAGACATTTGCTTATTAATAGTGTGATAGGTAAAACGTACTAGGATCTCAGCTACCTTAATACGCCCCCGTCTTCTGGTTCAACCACGCCTCAGTGCTGGCAATCTCACCGGCGCTGGCAGCTTTGCCTGCAACGACTAGGCCGTACAGCCTGCCGTTGAAGAACAGCGATGCGCCGCCACGAGCGCCGATGTAAAGCGGGTAATTTCCGTAGTTGCCGGTGCCTTGGGATGCTGTGCTGATTGCAGCTTGAGCGGCGTTGACACGCAGGACAGCTTTGGGGCCGCTAATGTCACCGATGCCAGAAATGACGTTGGTGATTGGTGCCGTGTAGCCGGTTGCCGTGGTGTTTACGCTGGCTGAGCCAGATGACGTAAACCTGTAGTCGTTTGTTGCGCCCGATGGTGCATTGATCTGGAACTGCCTCGTATTGATTGAACCATCTCCAAATTCAACAGGCATCCCTCGTGCAGCATCGCTCAACTTTCTTGTCCCCGCCGCAACAAATATCTTGTCGCCGTAGGTAAGGTCAATGCTTCCGATAGACCGCAGCCACTGGTTCACGCCGTTGAAGGCTAGGTAGTATCGGCCCGTGCCGTCTTGCTGCAACACCGGGTAATTCGCGCTGTTGCCACTCGGGTTGTAGGCGTGATTCCCACGGCCCGACTTGTCCAGGATTCGGCCGACAGGTTGCCCAACAGCCGTCACTGGCGTGGTGCCGGCTGCGTCCTGGAACATCGTGCTGAAGTCCGATGGGTCGTACCATGCGCCGTTGACGCCAGACGTAAACAGGGACTGTGGTGTAAATGTACCTAGCAGCTTCTGTATTGCAGACGCAATGGCTGTCAATTTTGTGGCGCGTATCTTCATTCTTACATCAGCTCAGAAACATACAGAGTACCGTCGCCTGTTGCCAACACGTCGCGGATAACTGCAATTTGACTATTCGCAGGAATTGATAAGTCCAATCTTTCTCCTGCTTCAATAAAATGGCTGGTAGAGGCGTTGGCTGTCTGTACCCCTACTCCAATTACATACCGAATATCTGCTGTCTTAGCCTTTATGCTGATGCGACGAATAGTCGAAGTCAATGCAGTGTTTTGACTACTCGTAGTAGCGGTAAGTGATCTAGCTACTGCCGGGAATCCTAATGGCTCTACTTTTGAGTAGACAGAAAACGCTGACCCAGTGCTATCAAAAAAAGGCAGCCCGCTATCTAAGGTAACACTCAGGATACCTGCTTGAATACCTGAGTCAACCTGGTCGTAGGTTACTTCCGAATCCGGTACAGACACGCTGCCGGATACTGGGATAGTATAGGAGGTGCCATTACGGCTACGGAATAGGATTGGTGTATTACCGAGATTTGAGAGTTGCGCCATACCTGGTATTTTAACAAGAAGAGTACGTTGATACTTTCAATACTGAGCTTGCAATTTGGTATAAGAGTAGTACAGGAGAAGAATAGTCTTCTCTTAAACCCAGCCTTTGAAAGGGGCAAACCATGAAGTACAACATCAGCATCAAGAACGTTCAAGTCCATGACGTCGCCTCTGTCGAGGAGGCGAATATATCCGTCGAATATGTGCCTGGGGAAATCCCCGAAATCCTGAGCCATCTGCTGCCGTTCATCGAGCGGCTTACAGGTGAGATCGCACCCAAGCTCGCCAATACCTTCGTCGATGCTCGACTCCGCCTCCAGAGGGAAGAGGAGGCCATCCGTAGGGAGCGTGCCGAGGCGGAGGTGAGCTCACTCAACAAGATGGGAGAGATCCTCAAGGAACTTGAGGGCTCGAATCCCAAGCATCAGGAAGAATCCGATGAGCTCCCCGAGAGTCCGTCCCCTGAGGGTGTACTGGGAGAGTATCTGGCCCGGTGTCGCCGCCACGGCTAAGTAAGCCATGAAAAAGAGCCCAGCATTACCTGGGTTCTTTTTTAGCTAGTCGAGCTTACAGGTCTTCTTCACGCTCTGGTTCAGCCTTGGGCTCGTCGTCCTCTAGGGTTATGCCGTGATTGATATCAACAGTGCGGACTAGCTTACCGTCGGAGACGTTGTGCAAGTGGAACTTGTCACCTTCTTGCTTGACAGCAATCTTCCCATGCGAGATAGCCTCAAACTCTTTCGTAGACAGACCTAGGATGCTCTTGATAGGCCTTTCCATCAAGGGGTGGGCGATAGGCTCGGCGAGCTTGTAGTGACTCCACTTTGTACCTTTTAATCCGCCAGTGATGGCGGGGTCAAACAGACCGCCCCTCTCTGGTTCTAGATCCTTTGCGCTAATCATCAATGGCTCCTTTAGCTCTCCATTGCTACTTGCTAGAATGTCAGAGTCAGTAAGAGGGGAAGCGACAATGTTACCGTCCTTGATCTGAGTCTTGATTCCTGCACCTTGCAGGTAATCGAAGAACTTCTTAGAGGCAAACGTCATTTTCGGCTTTGGGAGAGGTTGACCGGTTAAGAAGCGACTCCAGTATTCGCTATTCTCCTCACTCTTGAGCGTAGTGATTTCTTTTAGGTTACGACGGGCATCAGAACCCATAAGACCCAAGGCTTCCATCCAGCCTACGCTCTTGGAACCCTCCTCACCACCTTTGGTAGGCTGCATCACGTTGTCGTAGCTGCCCGTATTCCTTGCACTCAGGTTACTATCCGTAGTCTTATAGAGCTTTAGAATGTACTGTGGCCCAACCAGGACCTTGCCTAGGTCCTTGCCTGTAATAGGGTCAGTCATAAGCTCTGCATCCTCTATGCCGTGTGCATCTAGCTCCTTCTTCAGGTCAGGGATATTACTCTCCTTGCCGAAGTTATGGATTAGATAAGGCTTACCAGTTTTCTGTGCAATCTTTGCAGCAGCGACTTCAGCAATCTGGCCAAGGTTAATACGTGAGGTCACCGATGCCGGGTTTAGCAAGAGATCCGCTGGCTTTCCGGTACTCTTGATGTAGGGCATCTTGTCATCTTCGAGAATACGGCTGATAACACCCTTGTTACCATGCAGTCCCGTTAGCTTATCTCCAACCTCCAGGCTTCTAACAGCTCTGACGATCAATCGAATGTCCTTACCCTCTGTGTTGCTATCTACAACCACTCCTGGCTCATCTACGTGCCACAGCTCAGTTACAAGCCTGTAAGGGTTCACCAAAGTCTTGTGAAGCCTACCTAGCATCTTGTCTTCAGGCGTCGGCTCACGTCTTTCAAGAACCGCATACACAGGATCGCCGTGCTCTACCTTGGCTCCTTTTTTAGCAAACCCCAGGTCGTCTAGTTTGTCAAGCTGAGCTTTTGTAAACTTGCCGGGAAAGTAACGCTGAAGCAGTGCCTTTTTCAGTACGCTCACGGTCTGTACCGAGTAGTCTACTTTGTAGGCATGGTGACTCTTTAGGCTATCCGCTGCAGAACGAGAGATAACAATACCGTCCTCGTGGTTGCTACCCTTATATGGCATATAGGCAGCTACAAGGTTTCTACCCAATGAAAGCTTGCCATTTCTGGTGTAGTTACTCTCATACAAGGGAGTACCTACTGTGACCTTGTCGCCTGGCTTGACCAGAGGATTTTCGTCGTCATGAAAGCCCTTCATGTTGAAAGGTAGGTTCTTGACAGCCAGCTCATTGTGCAGCTTACCATCTGGTCTCTTGATGACGATATTGTTCGGCGTAACTTCGGTGACTACACCCTCTACTGGGCTAGAGGTACTAACCAGACGACCCAGGCTCTGTACGAAAGGTACTCCTCGCTCATTCACTGTTTGAACCAATGGCTCCTCCCTTTGCACCAGAGATAGGGCTTGCGGGATTGCCTTACCGGCCATGGTCAGTCGGCCTGGATGGTTACTGTTTAGGAAAGGTA
>OGWN01000079.1_pt1 | contig 12879 bp, 17 predicted proteins | sample 1575921 | NCBI WGS metagenome assembly OGWN01 (sample SAMN07581531, study PRJEB24739) | freshwater metagenome
TTCCCGTCACGATAGATCAGCGGTAAATGTAAACATAGAAAGGGGGCAATGCCTTATTAGACACTGCCCCTGTAGTTAGTTAGCTATTAAGCCAACTGGTCACGATCTACTTCAGCCGGACCTACACGATCTGTAATATCACAAAGCAATGCCCAAACACGGATCTTGCCTGCAGAAATAGCAGTCGTAGAGGTTGCAATCAAGAGATCGATGGTATCTGCTGAACCACGAACAATGGGCTGATATGCTGCAGGTTGTGCTGCGTAACCAGTAGCAGAGCTATCTAGTACTGCACCATCAACAAATGCATCTGCATCAGCACCAGTGATACCTAGATCAACAGTAACATCACCAGTGATAGTAGAAGTAACTTCATAGCCAGCAGCAATGACAAGAGTCTCTGCTGGAACATCAATTACTTCAATCACATCGGCAGCAGCAAGTGCACTGCCTTTGGTGGTAGTAGCCACTGCAAAGTCAAGGGTTGCCTCGACCATGTAGGGCATGTTGCGAACAGAACGGCTGGGGTGTGTACCTGCCTGAATTCCTGGGGATACGTCAACGGTAGCCATTTATATTTCCTCCAATTAAGCTGCGTTATATTTAGCAGTAACGATAGCTTCTGGACGGAGAATCTTGCGACCGTACAGATGCATACCACGAACAATGTCAGCAAAACTGTCAGGATCACGATAGCTTTCAGTCTTGGTGATCTGCTGTGCAGTAGCAACAGCAGCCTCATGACCGGCTACAATAACACCGTAGTTGCTGTTTTGGTTAGCAGTACCCGTGGTGCCAGGGCCAGTACCAATCTTGGGAAGGTTGTTAGAAACATAAACACGGAAACCGTGGAGGTTGTTAATAACAAGACCATTCTGAAGACCAGAACCACCGAAGTCACTGTTGAGCAAACGGCTGTCTTCGTCTTTAAGGATTTCAATAAAGACAGGATCGACAACCAACCAACGACCAGACGTATCAACAAACTGCTGATCCATCAAGCGTGACATACGTGCAATAACCATCAAAGGCGATGCAGTGGCAGTGGGAAGCGAAGATGCGCCAGGAAGACGGGCAGCAAGAGGAATGGAATGATCACCTGCAGATGCAGTAGTGATGTTACCAAAGTCACCCTTCTTAAGCTTCATCGAAGAAAGCAATTCATCCGAACCTGCAGTAGAGACTGCCTTAGTGCCAGGAGCAGTAGTACGTGCAGTATCAGCGTTAGCGTGTTTTGCAGACTGATAGAAGCCAGAGAGATAGCCAAGAACGTCTTGGTCATACTGGTCACGCAAGCGATAGGCTGCACGATCAGATGCCATTGCCATGAAGTTTACGTGGCTGTGAGCTGCTTCGATGTCATCAATCTTAAATGCAAAGTAGTTTGCTTGATCAACGACAAGAGTGAAGTCTTCGTCATCAAGATCTTGTGCCGTGATCTGAGTGCCACGAGCATAAGACTGAACAGAAACTTCAGGTTCTTTGATGATCTTAACCGAGTCACCCATGTTAGCGATCTCACCAAAGTAGTCGCTGTTAGTGATGTCTTCTACGGTTGAAGATTTACGGAATGCAAGCTGTACTTGCTTGCTGTAGATTACGGGACTAAAATTCCCATTTGGCAGATTATTATAACCTGCTGCCTTTGGAAATGCCATGATATAACCTCCTACGGTATGTTAGGCATATATTTATATACGCTCAACACATCACAGCAGAGGCTGAGTAGGTTAGGTGCGTTAAGTTAGGGCTGCGCTTCCCTTGCTTAATCGGGCTAACTCACCTTCAGGTAAGTCTGTCAGTATTGTTGTTGCGTTACATTGACTAATATCTACTGTCGTACTTGGTTAGGACATATGTCGGCAAATACAGTGACAGTAAATATTAGTTCACTCTACATTGTTATATGTAGCTATTCTAAATTTGTCAAGTTAACGTGCGTTAAGTACTTACTAACGTGCGTAACCTGTTTTATCATACACAAACTTACCTGCACGAATAGCTGCAATAATAGCTTCTTGATTCCTTTCGTACTCTTGAGAGGACATCTTCTCTACTTGAGATTCGTAAAACAATCCTTCCTCTGACTCAGACTCTGGACGAGACTTATTAGAAGTCCTGACAGTACGAGCTGCAGCAATTGAATCTGCTTTGTTCGATTGCTTAGTTTGTTTAGCTGTAATACCCTTGTCAGCTTTGAATAGGTCGATTGCCCTAGCTGCTGATATCGCATCAGTCTCATTGTCGTACAAAGCACTCTGGACCCACTTAGGCTGTTTCTCAACCCAATCATGAAATTCATCCTGTTCACGGATCTGATCAAAGTCAGGGTGTAAACGCATAAGTTCTGCTTCAGCTTTTTGCTTAGCAGTTTCCTCTGCCATTTCGTTAATCTTTTGCAGCCGTGATTCAAACTCTTTAGATTGCTCACGTGCCTTCTTGATGGCAATAGTCTCTACAATCTTTGCTACATCTGGGTATTCATTGGCCCATGCATCTAGCTCTTCTTCCGTTTTAGGTAGGCTTATAGATTGCTTTGTAGCTGCTTCTAGTTGAGTTTTTAATTCATCTATTTGCTTTTGCAAGTCTAATTGTTGTTTCTGTGAATGCCTACGTAAATCTCCATATCGTTTTTTAAAGCTACGTTCCTCTGCGCTATCTGGTTCAGGCTCATTATCTGGAGTATCTTCTTGGTTAGATTTCTTCTCCATCAACTGTTTCAGCTCTTCCTCTTCTTCTTTAATACGTTCGTGATTTGCTGAGCGTTTAATAAAACCTGCTACTTTTACTTGTTGTACTTCTTGCTGTTGATCGGACATATATACCTCTTAAAGTGGGGGCTGTCTCATCAGGTGGCCCATGATGAAGGGTTATTGTTGTTGAAAGCTACACCCTTCTATAGCTAACTATCTATTATATCATCCCCCGCCTGGAGTAGTCAATGCTCGTGTCATTATTGTTGGTGCATAATATTTAATTGCAGTATTAACGTCTAAGCCTTTCATAGAAGCATTGATAGCCACATTAGATAGCATCTTAGTTGCTGTGCCAATACGTCTTAAGTTATCTGGGTCCATTGTACCTGATAACGATTTCATTACATTGGCTGCAGCTATTTCAGATACACCGGAAGAAATTAGTGTATCTTTAAATGAAGTTAATACATCCCCTAAATCACCACCTTGAATAGCTTTGATCACACCACTGCCTATGGATTGAGAAAAAACATTTGCAACTTGTTGAGGTTTCATATTTAAAGTTGTTGCAATTGAATTAATATTCTCAACGCCAACTATCGCACTAGTAATATCCATTGCATTAGCTTGAAATACTCCAGATGCAGCACCAGAAATCATAGCCTTTTTTACATCACCACCAACTGCAGCAGCAGTAATCCCACTCGTAGCTGCACCTAAAATGGCAGCTCCGACTGTTTGTGCGCCAACTGCACCTGCACCTAAAACCGCATTGCCTATTGCCGTAGACCACCCTGCTGTAAATGGAGCAGCAGCTATGGCAGCAAATTGTACGAGGGTTCCTGCAGTTTTAGCGTCAGGATGCTCCCCTTTATAAAAAGAAGCTTTGCCAACGGGTACAAGTTTGTCTCCTATTTCTTTATAAATCTGAGACATTCTTTCCCTGTCATCTCCACCCGTTTTGCCCGATATTTGATAGTACACTGCGCCTTCTTGTTCAATCTTTTTTACATCGGTTGTTTTATGGTTTAAAATATCATACATAAACGAAGAGCCAGGTTTATCTTTGGCTGCATCTGTTTGTAACCAAGCACGATATGGATTAGCCCAGTACGCATCATTTTGTACTGTCTCTATAATGGGAGTACCATCGGTATCAACCCCTGTTTGTACTTCACTTGTACCAAAATCTTTTAAATCCCTAAAGGGGTTATCTAACGTCATACCCGGACCCCATGCTCTGCCTTTAGCTTTATTATCTGCTGCGTATTTTTCCTCATCTTTCTTTGCAAGATTTATGAGATATTGATCTGTATCCGTATCTGTGTCTAAATCTTTATATGCATCAGGAATAACCGTTTCAGTCTTAGTAAGATCTGTGGTTGTTGCAGCTTTCTTAGTTGTAGATGTTGGTAAATTTAAAGATGAAGTGACTGTTTGCTGCGCTTCTTCTGGCTTACGAAATACACCACCAAAACTTTGAACCTTAGTACTCTTCTGAAATCCTTCAGGTATTGCAGCCTGTGTTTGCCCACCAAATGTAGGCATAAACACATCTTTCTCTCCTTCTTTACTGTAACGCTCTACAGAAAAAGGTACAGCAAACGGATTGGGTTGAGGGGAAACAGCACCACCCACGGCTAATTTAAGCTGTTCCCCTTTAGGCTTTTTTACTTCTTCATCCTCGCTTTCACTTTCGTTTTCAATTTCATCCAGGATGTCATCAAGCTCTGTTTCAAATTCTCCAGTATCTTCTTCAGTTGCCTCATCTGCATTCCCCATTTGTCCCATGGCTTCCATCTTAGCTAAGCCTTCTTTAGCTGCCTGACGTAGCTCCATGAGTTTTTGTAATCCAATGAAGCGCACTACATCAGCAGGAAATACAAACTCCCCTTCGCTGAGCTGTGCAGGAATATCGTCCCTTACTTCTTTCTTTAGTGAACCTGTAGGTACTTCATTACCGCTTTCTTTGTCTACAGTACCTCCCTCTTGAAGAAGCCCTCCATCTTCAAACAGCCTCTTCATTTGTCGTTTAGCTCGTTTCACGGCACCACCTTTGCTGTATTCAGTACTTTTAGACGGCATATAAATTTCCTCATCAGATAAACCCATATCTTTTGCGGATTGAATTATCTGTAAGTACTTATGTGCCCCGATATTTTCAGGCTCATTTTGAAACATATTACGGACTACGGGATACATTTCTGGATTATCTTTCCATTTATTTGTACCTTCTCCGTTACCTACTGCATCGTTATAAGCAGACACAATTGAAAATCCAGCTTTTGGATCTGGATTATATTCTTCACCATCTAAACCTTGGTGGGTTATTCTGACAGCTTTTCGTTTAAGTAAAGAGTCAAAATTTAAAGGCTTATAGTCTGCAACTAAAGACTTATTAGTAGAGACAAGATCTTTGTATTTTTCTGGATCTATCCTACTCTTGGGCATTGATTTCATCTCTTAGCCTTTTCATCTTCATAAGAGCATCCAATGCTCCTTGTGCCTTGTACAGATCTACTGGATCTTTAGATTGCTCTAGGATCTTATAATAACCCTTTGCCTTAGTCTCTAATATACCCGTAAATGCTTCCCATACAATGTGGGTATTGAATACACTCTTAAGCCTGTTGAGGTGCTGCTGGTGCTGCTGGTCTAAGTTGTTGGACATTGCCTGTAAATCCTTGTTCTCCTGGGGTTGGTACTTGACCAACTCCAATGTTACCCCCACCTGTGCCTGCCGTGTCAGCTACTCCTGGTACTCCTCCGGGTGCTGCAGCAGGTTGTTGTGGCTGTTGTGCTGCCATTAATGAAGCTTGTAATGCAGCTTCTTCCATATTGTTAGTTACCTTGTCTGGATCAAGATCCATAGACTTAGCAATCTCACGAATGATGTACTGGAACTTAGTGAAAGGCATTAATGCAGGTGAACTACCAATCTGTAAGAACTGCATCAAGCGTTGGCTACGTACTTCATTAGCCATGAGACTTTCAGTACCACGTGCTTTAACTTCCAGATCCCCACGAATCTCTGGGTCAAAGTCAAACTGCATATTAAAGTTAAAGAATGCTTCGCCTAATGGGCGAAGTAAATAATCATCTACATTCTTTATAACAGTTTTAATAGTGCCAGATGCTGCATTCATAAGCATACTTATACCGCTTGCAGTGCGTCCTACACCTGCCACACCTGTTTGACCATGGGAGAATGATGGAATGCCTGTAGCTTCATCTGCAAGCACACGTGCCTTATCAAACATCTGCATGTTCTCATTGGACACATTAGGAAACTTAGTGCCAAAGATAGCTTGCCCCGGTGCCCCACCCTGCCTACGAAATACTTTACCGGGGTATATCTTTAGATCTTGTCCTGGTACTAAATTAGTCTCATCAACTTCAAAAACTAAATTGCCCGATAATACACCGTTATCTACAGCCATACGCATAAAGCCATTCATAAGCATTTGCGTATCTTCCATATTCTCTGCCACACCAATACCAAACATCGAATATGGATTTAATTCATAAGGAACTGCATGATACGGAATCTTAGCTGGCTTAAATGGGTTAAGAACCATACGAATGATTCTATTGTTACATATCCAGATATTAGCTTGTAATTCATCTACACCAGCAAACTCACTTGGTATCTTGACACCGTTGTCCACAAGCAGTTTACTCTCAATAGATCCCCAAAACTCCAATACTTCAAAGCGATCAATACCAGTATCGGTACGGTAATCCCGCAAATCATCTTCCCAGTATTTTTTAACATAAGTTTCACCACGGGCTATGACATCATCAATGACTTGCTTACGAAAAAATGGGCGTCTTTTTAATTCACGCAACTGTGAACGGCTTAGTTTATGCCTTTCCACACAATAAGCAGCTTCTTCCATGCTGTTAGCATCTGGATCTGGATAAAAATTCCAAACACTAACATGTGATGTATCGGGCCTAGTCTTAATAACAGGCGAATAAGTTCCGTCTTCTTTCCAGTTTGCATATTCTTTATCAAAAGCAAATGGACCTTTCATAATACCTGTACCAAATAAAGACATTTCAAATGCCGTATGCCTTAATTGTTTGGTCGCTTTGCTTTCGTCTAGTTGATCTTTAATTTTCTTTTCCATCTTCTTAGCTGCTACCATAGCAGGGCTAAATGTGATGGAGGTTGGTGTTTGTCCTACACCTTCTTTTAAACCTGTAACACCCTGAAGCTTACTCTTTAAAGAGCCTAGCTTGTTCATCAGGGTATTAATCGTAGATCCTGGGGGGAGTGGTGAATTGTCTCCTGCATAACCAAATAAACTAGCAGAAGGCTCTGGTAGAGGCTTTTGTTTACTTTCTTTAGGGTCGAAGTGTACATCACTAACAACACCTTCTGGAAGTATTGTTGGCTCTACACTAAGCGGGAAAGTATTATTAGAAAAAAGAACTTCAATAATTTGTCCATAAGCTGCTAAAACTTTAGTCTTAGTAACTTTAATGAAAACACGACTCTTTTCAGATTCAGTAAACTGGACATCGGGACCGTAAATACCCCTATAATTTCTGTAAGCCCTCAGCCACCTTTCTTCGTCTACCCGTCTTGCATTTTCTGCGTCATGAAACTTACGCATAACAACATTTATAGCAGGCCCAGCAACCATATCCTCTTGTTGCTGTGAAGATACATCATCAAGACTGAGTTGCCTATCTGTAATGTGTTCGCTTGCTTGATCTTGTTCCATTATTAATATCCAAAAGTTTTACATGCTACAGGCATACTCCCAGATCGAGCATTAGCCGGATCATAATCCCATATAGAAAAGCGTGGTCTACTCATTACTCCATACCTTAGCGCATCATATAAGTGATCTTCAGCTTTTGTATTGATATCTTCTGGGTTTGTCTTATCTAACGGCAATATTGGTAGCTGAGATATTAGATTTGTGCAGTTATCCATGATTACTAATCTAGGCTCTTCAGTAAAATCATCTATTTGTAGCCTTCTATGGATTTCATTTTTACCTGCTACACGAGATCCTGCACTACGATCTGCTGGCCTCCATCTGCAACCCTCTCCAATCATTTGCTCAGCCAATGAAGGACCAGTATCACCCCTACGATGCCAACAGGAAGAATCAAGAACACCATAACGGATCTGTCCATCTGACTGTTCACGTTCTAATACCATATGGGCTAGGTCTTTAGCGAGTACTTTACTTACATAGAGTTCACGGTATACGATTAATTGTTCAGATGGAGATACTGCAAACCACAATACAGCAGAATATGACCCGTATCCATAGTCACAAGCCCTGAATCTAACCCAATTGCTAGGTATTTTCTCTTGCTTAATGACATGTATACGCCTATTAAACTCAGGAAATGCAGCACCTTCAGCTACATCCCAGTTTCCTTCCAGTAATTGCTTACGTTGGTGTTCAGGAAGTGACAAAAGCATGGTTTCATAGTCACCACCTTCAGCAAGATAGGGGTTATCTGAGAGCATGGCAGGTATAAACCTACGCTTAAACAAGGGTTGACCCTCTTTACTGTGACCTTTTGGGTACGAAAGCGTGTCACCTGTGTCTATATCGGTAGCCCAGAATGCCCTACCAGCAGGACTAGGGTCAATAAACATCTTTTTAACCCACGCATGACCTGGACCACCTGGGTTTGTAGTAGCTCTCATGTAGGTAGGTAGATCTGGTGCGGTACTCCGCAAGCGAGAACGCATGTAATTCCATGCAAATGGAGTTGACCATTGCGTCAATTCATCAAAACCTACCCAACTAAACGAGAGTCCCTGATACCTCAGTACATCCTCATCACGATCCAAGTAGGAAAACCACAGTCTTGCTCCACTTGGTGCCTGCCACTGCATCTTTCTCTCGGACCATTTGATCCCAGGATAGATTCTTGGGTACAACTCCTGACTTTTCCAAATCAGTTCCCTTAATTCTTCTGTCGTATGCCGTAATAATAAGCCACTAAACTGTGGATGTCCCATGTATCGCATGGGATCTGCTAACATTGCATACGATTTACCTCCACCTGCAGCCCCACCATACAGTACTTCACGCTCACTTGCAGCTAAAAAGAAAGACTGTGGGCCTAGATTAGGCTTAAATACTACATTATTGTCCTGCTGTACTTTCTGTATGAGTACTTCTTGCCTCTGCATCTCTTGTGTCTCGGTATTCTGGATCGAGATGTCTGGCACTTTCAACGATCTTTTTGGCTTGGTTGTAGATTTTTGTACCTTTTTTGTCTTCGTACTTTTCCGCAAGCTCAAGGGCTTCTTTGTACCTTCTGGCCCAAGACCTAAGTAAGCTAATTTTGGCTCTTCTTTGTCGCTCATTCTTTACACGATGCAATAAACCAACATGACTTATATACCTTCCAGTGACTTTTGTTAGCCATGCAGCTACATTACGAGATGGATATTGCTTTAAATACTTCTTAGCTTTCTCTAATGCTTCTAATTCATGGGGTATGGGTATTAATAATAACTTAGATTCTTCAGAAAACTTATACCCAAACGGTGGTTTAACGAGCATTACTGTTACGGGTATGGGTACGTATTCCCCTGTTTCCGCTGCATCTTTAGGCTGAGGTAACAACCACTTACCTGCAGCCTTTCTTAATGGCAATACACTGTCTGGCATAACTACTCATCATCTTGAGAAGTATCTTTAGGTGGTAGAATCATTAAACCATTGTTTGTTTCAATCTGCATCTTTTCTGTCTTAGCTAAACCTACACGATCTAACAAATCCTTAGCTGCGCTTAATTTGTCTCTGATACCTAACTCTGTAGGATCTACCATACCATCTACAAGTGACATAGCTGCACGTGGGGCATTACGTGCCATAAAGATCTGTGTAGCTTCTAAGATTTCTTCTTTAAGACCTTTGATTATATCACGAGTATAATATGTAGGTGAATATCCTGCTAACACTTTAGCACGATTAACGTCACCTCCTGCCTCATCGAATAAGACATCAAGAAACTTTTGTTGTTGTTCAGTTAATTGTCTTGCCATAATTAATCCCTGTAAGGTCGAACCTTCTTAGCAATAGCCTTTGGTTGGCTTACAAATTGTTTACCTTGCTTTGTTCCTTCTCGTTTAGCCTTAGTTGTAGCTGCATATTCTGCGGGTGATAAAGCCTCTCTAGCTTTTTTTGGTAAGTATCTTTCACCTGTAGCTTCTGGTCCTTGTGTAGAAGGTTTACCTGACTTAGTTCCCCAATCCTCTTTAGTCCACTTACTAAGACTCTTTTGAGCTTTAGTCTTTTCCCCTGTATATCCACCACCTTTATCTTTGTAGATCTTACCTGCTAACTGCATAGCCCTTGCTGAGTGTTTGCCACCCATCTTGGCTTTAGCTTCTGCCTTAGCCTTTTCCCATAGCTTTTCGTTAGTGCGTCCCATTTATTTACTTACGCTCTATTAGCTGGATCAAAGTATTCTTCTACGGTAATTGTAGCACTCATAGTCGACCCAGCCTCTGGTGTAATGCGTAATTTATCGCCACCATTCAAAACTAGATAACTATCTGATAACTGCAGATAACCGTAAGCACTTAATATATACCCACCTAAAATAAAATACCATGTAGATGTCGAAGTGTCATACCATTCAATTGTTAAATTTTTATTCCCACCTGTAGCATTAGTTACAAACAGCAAAACTACATGGGCTGTCCAGTTAGAAGGACACTCATAAATTGTATTTGCTGAACCGGCAGTTAAGTTAGTACCTACACTGCGGGATTTGTAAGTGGCAGAAACTGTCATTATTTGTTTTTCTTAGCTTTACGAGCTTCACTAAGAGCAATGGCAATGGCTTGTTTAGGGTTCTTTACTACTTTCCCGCCTTTACCTGAATGCAGGGTTCCTTCTTTAAATTCACCCATGACCTTCTTTACTTTCTTTTGCTCTTTGGTCATTTTCATATAGTACTCACTTAGCTTTCTTTACTTTAGGTGCTTTAGGCATCATTGCTTTATCTGCCTTTGGCATAGCAATAGCTACCATGATGGATGGGGCTTTAAGTTTCCCCATACCACCTTTAGCATACTTTCCTTTAAGACACTTACCTGCCTTGTTGCATTTGGCAGGTGTGGGGCAGTTAGGGCAGGCTTTCATATTATTTCTTAGCTTTTTGTGCAGGCTTTACTGATGCTCCACAATTAGCCATGCCACCTTTATTAAGCATTTTAGGTTTAGCTGCAGATGCATAACCACCACCCATCATCTTCTTTTTGGCTGGCTTTTTGACCATGCCACCTTTCTTGTACTCTAGACTTTGTTGTAACTCTTTCTTTTCTTTCTCCGTAAGCCCACGCTCTTTCATGACACGTGACATACCTTCTGGTTTCTCTGAACCACCTTCACGAATACGCTGACTCATAAGTTGATCTAAGCGTCTTTCTTCACGTGCAGTAAGCTCACTGGACTTCTCTTTCTTTTTAAGTGCAGCTAACTCTTCTGCAAGGTTAGGATCAACATCCATTGATTCACGAGCCATGCGACGCTCACCTGCCTTCAGTGCTTTAGCTTCTGAGGGGGACAACAATTTACTTACTCTACCGAAACCTGCCATTTAAGCTCTCCTAGGAAATTAAAATACTACGATTGCAATTATCTACTTCTTACCATACATCTTAGCGTAGCCCCCTACACTAAATGCTTTTGGTTTACTTACTGCTCTTTTCTTTTTAGCCATACCGCCTTTAGCCATTTCAGTCTTTTCTTCTGTACTATATTTTCTACCTTCAAAAGAAAAAGACTCTTTACCTTCTTCTTTAGCGTTCTTAAACGCTTCACGGAAAGACTCTGCACTTTTAGTGTCTTTACGGTAGGCAGGATAATCTTCTTTGTTTACCCTTTCATCCTTAGATGCTCGTCCTTCTTCCTGCGTCCCTTGTTCTTTCTTTTGTCTAGTGATAGCTGAGTCTACAAGACTCTTAAGTTTACTTTCACTATATTCAGATAACTTAGCTGGCTCATGACCTGCAAGTGCAATCTTGTCAATAACATCACCTGCAACGGCATCTACAAACTTTTTACCTAAGCCTGTCTTTTCTTCAATGTAATCGCCTATTGCTAAGCCTGCACCCAATGATGCACCTAGTAAACCTGCACGAGTAGTTAGCCTTGTAACTGCCCTACCTGCAGCTTGTTGTTGAGACTGTAAACCCATCTGCGTTTTAGCTGTAGGATTAAGACCTCTACCTACACGTTCAATGTCACGTTTAGTAGATGGACCTGCATCTTCTAGTACAGAAGGTAGTGCCTTAGCTGCATTACTTTGTCCTGGAGATCTATTCTTAAAGCCGGGAGATTCTACATTCCTTTGTACAGGTTTATCATCTCCAAACATCTTACGTGCCATGTTAATCCTTCCCAAACTTTAATTTCTGTGACTTAGGGGGTTCCTTCTTAGATCCACTTGGACCTGCCCATAATCGTTTATCTGCCCAATATGCAGCGGATAATTTACCTTTAGCTATGTTCTTACCGTGCCTAGCTTTAAAGTTCTTACGAGCTTCTTCACTGTAATTGTGACCCATTGACGAATCACCGTAATGGATAAGCTTAACTGTGTCACCCTCTTTAGCTACTACCATCTCTTTCTTTCCTGGCCTATTGGATTTCTTAGGTTGATTGTAACCTGTAAATCCCAATTTCTTATATCTCTCAGGAAAGTCAGACATTCTTGTTACCCTTATATCGATGATCACTCTTAAGTATTCTACCCTCAGACCATCCTTCTGCCTTCATTGCTGTCTCTACCTGTTGCAATGGAAATCTTATACCTGTGTGCTTCTCTAAAGCTGCACGTACAAAGAAGACATCACTGTGGGGTATATGAAGCTGATCTAACTTGTCACGATATACTGCATTAATAAAGTCATTAAATACATGACCTTCTCTTAGGTATATTTTCTTTTTATTCATACGTCAAGTGATTAGTCCTCGCTCCCTTATTCGCTTTGCTCATTGCGGTCACCGCCTCGGTCACCCTTGATCTGCTCTAAAAATCATCACTTTCGATATGCACTTTTTTGTGACTAACTGACATCGTAACAGTTTAATGATACATCTAAGTACTTGATTTTAAATGCATTATAAAAACGTGTATGTCATAGCCCATGCATGATGACATTACATCGCACGTGATCGTAGGC
>OGWN01000080.1_pt1 | contig 12857 bp, 14 predicted proteins | sample 1575921 | NCBI WGS metagenome assembly OGWN01 (sample SAMN07581531, study PRJEB24739) | freshwater metagenome
ACATCGGCTTGGGCGGCATTGCTTCTGCGTCTTACGATACTGAGATGGCAGACACCGTCCTTCTCCCTGTTGAGGCCTACAACTACATTGCGAGCACTCCGTACAGCGCTGTTACAACCGAGACTATTTTGTCGTTCGTTCAGCGCACCAACATCTACACCTTGAATACTGGTCGTCCGTTGGTCATCCGCGCTGTTCGTGATCTTGGCACTGCTGCAACTGGTGGAGCTACTGGCCGCATGGTGTTCTACAAGAACCAAGAGGAATACGTGAAGCTTCACTTGCCAATGCCTCACCAGTTCTTGAATGTTTACCAAGATGGTCCTCTCAACTTTGTGGTACCTGGTATTTTCCGCACCGCTGGCGTTGAGGTTCTGTCTGATGTTGCATTCCGCTACATCGATGGCATCAGTGAGCCTCCAGCGGCTTAGTGATCGGGAAGCCCTGCCGAAAGGTGGGGCTACTTTTTATGTATAAGCTGAAAAACAATACCTTCTCGCCGCATGTTGTGAATACAAAAAGTGGCGATATAGTGATAAAACCGCAAGAAGAAATTAAGGCCGATATTGATGATTCGTATGCGGCACAATTAAATCGGTGGAAGATAGTTACAGCAGAAAAAATCAGGCGAGGCAACCAGCATGCCAACAAGCGTTCAAAACAATAGTCGGACTCCATTAGGATTGTGCGGCACTGATAGCGTACCAGTTGCCGTGATGGCTTATGGCGGAGTTATGTATCGGGTGGCGTATATTATCCATCAGACACAAGGCAACAACCATACAATCATTGCGGAGCGTTTCTGATGGCGGCTTACGGGACAGATCAAGATTTTCAGGCTTGGCTTGCGGCTCAGGGTCTAACCCTTCCTAGTGGTTCGCCAGCGCCAGAAATTCTAAGACAGATAGGGTCTAGCTATGTGGACTCTGCTTATGAGTGGCGACTATCTTGCTCATCGCGCACGGGTGGATTTTCTCAGGAATTGGCATGGCCGAGAACAGGCCATACAGTTAATTGTGAGCCTGTGCCGGATGATTACATACCTACCGCATGGGTTAATGCATCATATCGTGCAGCTTACTTGCAGGCCACACAAAACGGCTGGGCAACTAATTACAGTCAACCGGATCGCCTTGTTAAGCGTCAAAAGCTAGAAGGCCTTGAGCGAGAATTTTTTGCTCCAAGCGAGAGTCAAATATCGTCTGATGCTGCAGTTGGAATGCCTTCCGATGCATTAATCAACGGAATGATTTCAATGTGGTTGTGCCCAACTGGCCGCAGCGCTAACAGCTTATTCATGGTCATCTAATGGCAACAGTATCCTCACGAAAACAGAGAGAGCTTTTTGATCGCCTGCTTCGCGAGCTTGAGCCTACTGTTCGCGCGGGATTTCTTGATGCGGTGGAAGACCTTCAATCTGGCGTTGATCTTAATCGAGTTATTGCTGCTATCAAAGTTGGTGACGTTGAAGGTGCGGTTTCTGCGCTTAACATCAATGAGGCGGCATTTGCCAAATACTCTAACGCACTGAATAACGTATATAGCCAATCCGCAACGTCGATGGCTGGACTTCTTGTTTCTTCTGGCGTGTTACCCAATGGAGCGCGTTTTAACCCATTTGATGAGTCGTCAGTTCGTTGGGTGGCTGAGCATATCCGCGAGTCGGTAGGTGGGTTTACACTTGATCAGCGAGAAGCTGCGCGCAACTTTATTAATAGTCGATATGCTACACAGCAAGGCGCAAGGAGTATTGCGCTTGATCTTGTTGGTGCAAATACTGGCCGCAGGCGTGGTCGTGTTGGCGGCATATTAGGATTAGATGCGCCACGGGCTTCACGCTTCGAGATCGTTAGCAACGCAATCAAAACGCCGGAAGGTGTGCAGTCTCTTGTTGTTAAGCATTTGGATGGATCGCTTGGTGTAAAATACAAAGTGAATGAAGCAACAGCCAAGCGCATTATTAAAGCCTACAGCAACGGCACGGCAGTATCAGCAGAAGATCGAGCTATCAGTGAGCGACAATACAAAGACGCCCTACTAAAGGATCGAGCCGATACAATCGTAATAACTGAGACCGCCGGAGCCGTGCAGGCTGGAATGAATGAAGAATGGCAACAAGCATTGCGCACGCTTGGCGCTTCACCTGAGAATGTGATTAAAACTTGGCGCCATGCTCGCGGCGCTACAGAGTTTCACCGTCCTGAGCATCTGGCAATGTCTGGTGTATCTGTGCGCGGTCTTAACGCTCCATTTATTTTCTCTGATGGGGTGCAGAAGCAATTCCCGCACGATGCTGGCGGCGGTGCGCGCCACAATATACGATGCGCTTGTATGTGCGAATACCGAATAGAGGAAAATAGCAATGTCAATGCGTGATGATTTTTGGGAGCTTGCTCATGAGCTTATTAACGAAGCGTTTGCAGATCTTCGCATGACTGCCGAGTTCTCAATTGGCACAGGTTGGAATCCCGAGACCCAATCATCTACGCTTGAGACTAAATCCATCCCGATGATTCGATTAAAGGCAAACCATTCGCAGCTTATTAACAATGGCGGCCATGCGCTGCTTGGCGATTATCGCCTTATTGGTTCTGCAATCTCGTTCGGCGGGTTTAATCCAGAAGTGGACAATACTAGACTTACCTTCAATGGCGACAGCTTGTTAGTTGTTGGAAAGCAGGTAGATCCTGCTGGTGCAGCAATCATTCTTGATGTGAAGAGGTCGTAATGGCTAGGAAAAGTTTTAGCTTACAGCTTACTGCCGCGATAACCGAAATTGCTACCGAAGAAGTGAAGAATGCTGGCGTTGCATTGGTTCGTAAGCTGGCAACGACCACACCGAAAGACACGACTTCAGCAGCCAGATCATGGCTAATTGGAAAAGGAGCTGCGAGATCTGATAAAATCGACACAGACGTAGTGGTTGGATTTTTGGATGCAGCGGTTGAAGCAGCAAAGCGCGATGTCGAGGGTTATCAATTCCCGCAAACTCTTCATGTCACAAACAATCAGCCATACATCGATAAGTTAAACAACGGATCTTCACAGCAGCACCCAGGCAAGTTCGTTGAGGTTGCAATCGCACAGGTGACAAATGGCCAGTTCTAGTAACTCATTGGGAAATACAATTTCGCAGCTTGAGAAAATCCTCAAAGATGGGTTGTCTACGCTTGCTCCTACTGGGCAGCAGCAAATTGCATCATCTCAAGTGTCTTGGTATGGCTCACCATTTAGCACACCAACTAATAAGCCGTGGTTGCGCGCATCGAGTGTTGCGGTTGGGCCAATTCAGCAATCAACTTCTGATTGCTACACTCTTGAGCAAGCCTTCTTTATTGTTGATGTTTTCTATCCTGCGAACCAAGGCTATAAATTCGCACTGGAAATTGCCAACAACGTCAAATTGCTTTACCGCAATCATCTGGGCCTTAACCTTCATATCGAAAGCGTAACGGTTCAACCAAACAACACGTCACTACCGCAATGGTTCAGCGCTCAGGTGACAGTAACTTATAACTTTGAGACTCACATCGAGGACTAAACCATGCCAACTATCATTAATGACAGACCATTATCAGGAACAGACCGCAGTGCGTGGCTATCACCACAAACCGACAGCGGCGCGATTAATGTATCCCCAGTCTTTGAGCGCGTAAATTATCGAAACTCTGGCGCACTGCAAAAGACGATCACAACAGTGACTGACGATTCAATCGATCCAGATAACCAAGGTCAGGATACTATTGTCGACGGCTTCTCAATTACTGGAGAGTTCTCGACTAACGCATCCAAACAGTCCATTAAGTTCCTTAAATGGGCACTGCAAGGCGCAACCACCAGCACCTACACCCAAACATCAACCGATATCGAGGTTAATGCCGCTGGCGAGCTTGAGATAACTGGCACATTTACAACAATCCCAAAAGCTGGCGATGTCCTTTTTGTTAAGGGGTTCACAAACGCCGACAACAATAAGATGGTGCAGGTTTTATCGGCCACAGCGACCAATATCGTATTAACCGAGCCTCTAACAACCGAGGCCGCTGGAGCAAGCGTAACCATTACATCCAATAAAATGGTGAATGGTGATGCGCCTACTCTGTTCGCAATGCAAGACCGCATTCGTGACCTATCTAGAGTTGATAACACTGCATTCAAGACTTTCTATGATGGTCAAATTGGCTCACTTACTTTTACCGTGCCAGAATCTGGCCCGTTGACTTCCGACTTCAACGTAGTAGCAGAAAAAGAAGTGGAAGGCTACGCGAAGATCGCAGGTCAAACCGATGCGCCGAAAGAAGTTGGAATTTTATCCGGAAAGAAAAACGTCAAGCGCGTTCTCATTAATGGCGAAGGGCAGACCTGTCGCGTGGTCAATTTCAGTGTTGAGGTAAACCGAAATCTGGAAGAGATAGTTCTCGCTGCTTGTCCAAGCGTTTACGCACAAGGACGCCTGTCTGTAACTGGAACTCTTAACCTAGTTACCTACATTTCAAACTCATTGAAATGGCGCGAGAACTATGAAAATCAGGATTACAACAGCGTAGCGATTCACATCGAGCACCCAGACGGCAGCAATACTGCGATTGTTATTCCTCAATTCAAATTCACAGAGGCATCAATTGCGAGCGGCAGTGGAACACTCAACTCTGAGCTTTCGTATAGCGCCACTGGCAACACCAACGTTGGCGGAACTATCGCTGTATACACTGACTGGAGCTAATCAATGTCTGAGTTTCTGAAAAGAAGCGAGCACAACGAGGCGGATATGGCTCAGGATGAGCCTATCGAAAAGAAAGGCGGAAACATCGACCACTTGCGAGAAGATACAAGCAAGTGGATTGATGGAGCGCCTGTGGAAAAGTTTGGGATCACTTTCTTCATGCGTAGGGCTGGAACCAAAGAGGCTCAGCTCGCACTGCGACAATTGAAAATGAAGATGTTTCGACCAGGCTATGAGCCGGATGAGTACGAGACAATGGTTCTACATGGTTGGTGGCTTGCTGAGTACCTATGCGCTGGCTGGAAAGACATGTACAGCACCGATGGCGAGCTTGAGTATTCAATTGAAAATGCGCGAACTGTTTTCCAGAATGAGTCGTTCTATTTCTCGATAAATAACGAGCTTATTCTTGAGTCGCTCAAGTGGCAAAACTACCTGTACGACCATATAAGAGAGGAGATTGAAAACTTAAAAAAGTAGTGCAGTGGTCTTTCGATGAAATGGACGCAAACGAGGAGCTTTTCGATCCAGATGAGTACAAAGAGATGCGACCCGCTCAGAAACACTTCGATAGCCCACTGATTAACATATTCAATATGTGCAGGCGCGAGACGGAATACGATAGACCTGTGCGCATATCGACAATACGCGAATTTTCGTATCTATCGCCATATGACGATGAGACAACAGAGTCAATCATTATCGCGATGGATGATAAGCTTTTAAGCCTGCGAGCTGATAGATTGAGGCAACAAAATGCAAAAGTACAACATTGATATTGTTCTGGATGCAAAACAGGCAAAGAGCACTATATCGGATATCGATAGCTCTGCGAAGAGTGCCACATTCACAGTAAATAAGCTTGCTGCGGCAATTGGTGCTGTTATTACAGTGCAGTCCCTTAGGTCTATAGCTGATGCAGTGCAAAGATATCAGGAGATGTCTGAGCGCGTTAGGATGGCTACGAAGAGCCATGAGGAATTCATTCATGTACAGCAAAGACTTCAAGCTACTGCTGACGGAACATATCGCTCGCTAGCGGAAGCCCAAGAGGTTTTCATTCGCACCAGCTCATCCCTTCAAACTCTTGGATACACAACTAATCAGGCAATCGATATCGTCGACTCAATGTCCTATGCGTTCGTGCGAAATGCAACCGCATCAGATAGGGCGCAGATCGCGATTAACTCATTTTCTCGCGCATTGTCAAAGGGCAAGCTGGATGTAGATGGGTGGGAAATGCTCATGGTGGCCATTCCCACATTGGCCGATGATATCGCCAAGGCGACAGGAAAGAGTACGCAAGAGATTCGCCTACTTGGAGCAACCGGCAAACTGTCTCTTACAGAATTGACAGAAGGCTTCCGCTTAGCAAGGGAGGAGAATAAAAAACTCGCAGATGGAATGCAGGTAAACCTAACGGATGCTGGCGTGCGCGTAACCAATGCTCTAACAAACGTATTTGTTAAGCTCGAAGAAAACACTGGGGCGGTTAAGACTTTTACGTCTGCAATTGTTGGTGCGGCTGAATATGTCAATGAATTTGTGCAAGATGAAGAGCGATTTAATTCTGCAATGGAGACAGCAGGGTCTGTTGCGATAGTCCTATCATCAATCATTGCTGGAAGGCTTGTTGCCTCATTCGTAGCTGCTGCTAGGCAGATATCAATCACAACAGCCGCAACCGCTGCTGCTACTGGCGCAATGAGCGCTTTGCGAGCCGTCTTGGTAACTATGGGTGGACCAATTGGAATCATTGCAGGCATAGCAACTGCCGCTGTGGCTCTTACTGCGTTTGGCGATAGCGCCAAGAAAGCAGCTCCGGACGTAGATGAGCTAACATCATCAATTGAGGGGTTGAAGCGCGAGACTCTGGCATTAAGGGAGCTTCAATTACAGGACGCAATCAGAGATCTTGAGTTTATCGGCGGTGCCGCAAAAGCATCTGCTGGGCAGGTTGAATTCCTCAAGAAACAATTGGAGCAATTCCCAAATTCTGCAAAAGCTGACGAGTGGCGCAGGACGCTTATAGAGCAAGAAGAGAAAGCGAGGGAATATCGCGAGCAGCTAGAGCAGTTGAAAAAGTCGCTTTCCGAAGTTCAAGCTGCGATGTCATCATCTGCTGCTACGCCGGAGGCCGAGACTGTAAACCTTGTCAATCCCATTCAACCAGACAAGACCAAAAAAGATCGGGCATCTCGTGGGGATGGTGGGGAAGGCGCTCTATACAGATATAAAGATGAGACGGACGCTCTAAAGGCTGAGCTTGATATCCGCATGGCAACGACTCAAATCTATCTCGACTATGGCCTTCGCCAGCAAGCCGAGACGATGAATGAGGAGATTAAGCAGCTCAAAGGTCGGACTGAGGCTGAAATATACGAAGTCAATAGACGCTTCCAATATGAGCGTGAAGCGCGTTTAGCTCAATATGAAGCTGCAATGGCCGATGAGCGCATTAATGATGAAAACAAGTTGCTGTTAAAACAGGAATACCAGCTACAAGAGCAAATGCTGGAGCAAATCCATCAAGATGAGCTATTCCGAATAAACGAGGAAGCGATTGCGGCTCGTGCTGCGCTTGATGAGATGGAGAAGCAAAGACGCTTGCAAACCTTCTTAAGCTTAGGTAACGACCTGCTTAATGCATCGCAAGGCCAAAGTAAGCGTATGTTTGAGATCGGCAAAAAAGCCTCTCTCGCATCTGCTGCGATTGATGGCGTTAGGTCTGCCTTGTCTGCGTGGCGCTCTGGTATGGAAACGCCTGGGCCATATGCTCCTTTGGTTGCTGCTGCTTACACTGCATCATCACTATTGAAGACTGGCGCACTCATTAATCAGATTAGATCTGCTAGTTATGGCGGGTCTGGTTCTCTTGGGGGTGGCGGTGGCGTTGGATCCGCTTCTGTTCCGACTGGTTCGGTTGGTGGTCAATCTGTTTCAAACATTCCGCAGGTTCAGCAGCAGAAGTTGACGCTTGAATTTATTGGTAGCGACTCAGAAGTATTTACACTCCAGTCAATCAAAGAGGCGGTGGCAAAAAGTGACGAGTTCGCAACGATTGTGGTAACATCCATAGATGACGCAAAACGGCGAGGTGCTATAGATGCCTAGTATTCTGCCTGGCAACAATACGTTCGTGATACCTACTGGTGGTGTCACGCCGCCCACTCCTACGCCACCACCATTTAGCACGAAAAAAGCTTGCCAGACTATTATTTGCATTAACAATGCTTTCAATGAGTCAAACCTAGCCGGAACCGGATACGTTTCGGCTGATCCAAATTATCCTCTGATAAATGCATTCTCACCGTATTACGTTTCGCGATTCTCGACTACGCGATCATCAGACATGACATTGCAGTACACAACCAGCAATGAAGACTTTACGCACGTTGCTGTTCTGTGTGCTAATGCCAAGGGATGTAACTTAAAGATGATTGTTACAGCTGTGACCAGTAGCGGCACTATAGTCAAATCGGTTGACGCCGTTGCTGATGGCAAGCCAATGATCGTTATGCTAAGTGATGATTTTAAGGTTGTTAAAGTAAACAGTGTGAGCGTTACATTTGAATTCACCGCAAAACCTTACATCATTGCACTTAATGCGGGTCTTGGCTGGCTTACTGGTACTGGGTTCTCTGTTGGTGGATTTGGCCCGATTAAGCGACTTGCTGAAAATAACAGATTCATTGCGCAGAATGGCTACAACAATCTGCCTGGCTACGTGTACGAAAAAGGCAGGCAGACCAAAGGCACTATTCGCAGCATTCGATATGATGCTGTTTTTGAGCAGAATTGGCAGAAGTTACAAGACCTCTCGATCAATGGTATCCCTTTCTTCTTCGTTTGGAACTTAAAACGCTTAGATCAATGTATCTACGGAACTATGCCACACGCTGAGCTTGCTGATCCGGTGCACACTTCAAACATGCTTCACGATATGAATATTACCATTGAGGGGTGGGCATGAGTTTTACTTCTCGCAAGTCACAGTTTGGTCAGTCTTCGGTTCAGTACGTAAAAATATATCTGGATCAATGTCGATACGCGAAAGAGGCATCAAATATTGCTTATCGCTCCGGTACGCTTACAGAGACTTTCGACTTTGGATATATCGGCCCTGTTGCGGTAACTGCTAATGCTGGATGGTATTCCAGATGGGCGTGGGCGCTGGATGATGTTTACGTAAAGATTGATGATGAGGTGATGAAGATCGACATTGCCTCAAGTTCAGCATCAAGCCTATTCATCGTTGAGCGCGGATCTTATGGGACTGCTCCAGCTGACCATAACGCTGGCACTTACATGCAGATCATGCACAAAGGTGAGCTTGATGGCACTTGTCGAGGATATGCTCAGACCTGCACCAGTGGCGATGCTTATCACGCAAACTCAAAGATCGTGCTCCGTGCATCAAATAGCCCATTGCCGCCTGAGTCTGGAGTGATCGACATTCCAGGGCTTATTCCCACTTCTATTCGTAGGCAGTCTACGGAAGCAAAAATCGGTGAATCCATTGGCACTCGCGCACGGCTGCAATTTAATATCCAAGACATTCAAGACTATACCGATGATCTTAATCCGTGGCCAGAAAAAAGATATCGCCAAGGCCGCATTATGAGCAAGCTGTTGGCTAGAAATCCTTACTTCGATGGTCGCACAGTAGAATTCTACGATGGACTCCGTGATTACGGCACGATCACCAAGCCAGAGTCAATGACGTCTACATACATTATCGACTCTGTGCAATTTAGCAATGGCGTAATGTCTTTTGCTTGCCTTGATCCGCTTATTTTGACCAACGAGAAAGCGGCAAAAATGCCAGTGCTTTCTAACTCAACGATCACGGCTGATATTGCTGATTCTGGGGTCGCTACAATCACATACACAAGCGAGGGCGAATATTATTTCGGGCCAATGTCATCAGTTGCTTATGTGTGCATTGATAATGAGATCATGGAGTGCGCTGTAACTGGGCCGTATCAGCTAACATCTTCTACTCGCGGATATAAAAGCCAGATCGCAGCTCACTCTGCTGGGGCTACCATCCAGAAATGTTACAGAAGAGCGGATATTCACGGCATTGATCTTTTTGTAGATGCTCTGACCTACACGCAAATACCATCTTCGCTAATTGGCAACTATGCTGGCGTCAAGGCTAGTATGTCAGGTTTTAATTTCTCAGAAGTACTGCTTCACAAGCCAACAGAGGTAAGCAAAGTCCTTGATGAGATCATCAAAACAGGAAACCTGATCTGCTACTTCGACAATGAGTCAACAAATAAGTTGGTTATAGATTATGTTCCTGAGATGTCGGTAAATCCAATTGATATTACTGACACCGAGTCAATGAATGAAATATCCATCGCGTATGACGATAAAAATCAATTCACTCGTTATTCCGCATTGTGGGGCAAGGTCGATTACACAAAAGATACGGAAGAAAACTACGCTTATAAGTATCTTGGTATATCTACACTTGAGACTCCAAGGTATATCGGCATATCCAAAGAGCGCCCTCCTTTTAAATCAATGTTCTTCACAGGATCGACTGGTGATACTCAGATAGTTACGTCATACATTGCGCGCGCTATTGAGTCGAGCCAGAACACGCCAAAGATCATTAAATTCCACACGATGGCCTCACAGCTTTTCAATGTTGGATCGAATTATATAGGCATTGGTTCGGTTATTAACGTGCTTACAAATGAAGTGCATGACATCGACGGATCGCCGATTGCCGAGCTTTATCAAGTTACTCGAATTGATGGCGATGTGCTTTCTGGCTTTGATGTCACTGCGAAAATCTATACTTCCCCTGTTCCAACAGATATTGATTTCGTGCTTGATGCTGGAGTATACCCAAACTTCAAGCTAACGGATTACATCACAATGACGCCAAGATCTGAGCCTTACAAGATTTATTTGCCGCCTGAGTCCGAGTTCACAACTATAAGCAGTGCTCCCGCGTTCGACATTGGGCCAGTGCCTAGTGGGGTATCGGTTCACCTTATTCACCGTGGCAGAATATTGTCCAGAGGCGGTGATGGCGGGAATGGTTCGGTATATGCTCCCGATAGGCAGGGAAAGAATGGTTTTGACTGCCTAAATATTACATGCCCTACCACAATCGATTGTGGTGAGGGTTTAATTTGGGCTGGAGGTGGCGGCGGGTCAGGTTACACCAGCGGATCAACTCCGCTTGGAACATTCTCTTATGGTGGTGGTGGCGGGCAGGGCATCGGTACCGCCTATGGAGGTTATAATGGGGGGGTAGTATCTGGTCGCGCACAAAATGGAATTAGAAACGGCCCTGGCCAGGTTAATATAAACCCAATTAGCGGCGGGACGATGAGTCTATCCGGAGGTGAATGGGGTGAAGCCGGAAAGGGCCCAACAGCCGGACTAGCTGGTATCGCAATCAAATCTAATGGTAATCCTGTTACAATAGTTTCAGGTGACAACAATCTAAACATTAAAGGTAGACGCACATGAGTCGAGTTCCTTATTCGTTAACGGCAATCAGGTCTGACGACGACAGTTCTGGTAAAAATATCGTCCCATATGCGTCGGTTAGCGTGGTTGACGCGAACGGAAATCCTGCACAGATTTATTTACAAGAAACAGGCGGGAGTCCATCAAGCCATTTTGCGCTTAATGAGAATGGGTTTAAGCAAATTTGGGCGGAGCCTGGCAGGTACACAATCACAATTGATGGCGGCGAGACTTACGATATATTTCTCACTGGGGATCTATCTGATAGAGTCCAATCTGTAGCAACGATTGCGGATTTGACAACATTAACTGGGATTGTAGATGGTCAAATATTTGACGTTAAAGAGTACTCGACAGGACTCGGATGGGGTGGCGGAAGAATAAAAGCAGTCTCTGGCAGCGCAGCAGCGAATAACGTCTTAACATTCCCATCTGCAACTGACGGAATTTATTTTGAGAGAATGGATGTATCAGTTATTGATTGCGACATGGCAGGCATCGCTGGCGATGGCGTAACAGACGACACTGTTAGGTTACAGGCAGCTATTACAGCAGGTGCAGGTAGACGCGTGTATCTCAACAGGCACTGCCGATTAACATCTGTGGGCTTGCAAATACCATCTAACACCATCATGGAGTTCGGGTCTAACGGGTTCCTAGAGCTGCTGCCTCACAATAGTCAAAACTACGCGATTCTAGGTGTCCATGATGTGGGGAACGTGACGTTAATAAATCCCAAGGTGGACGGGCGGCGTGACCTGAACTCAGCCACCACTGGTGAGTGGGGAATGGGTATTTCAATTCGCGGAACAACAGGGAAGGTGCAAATTATTAACCCTGTGGCCAATAACTGCTGGGGCGATGGGTACTATATCGGGGCTACTCCAAATCTAGGGTGGTGTGATGATGTTGAGATTGTTAATGTTATTGATAGTTGTCAGATGGAAATTATCTCGGTTGTTTATAATAAGCAAAAGGAGATGTTCTATGTTAAGGCTAGAAATACTGGTTCTGTAGATTGTTATATGGATGTTGAGATGAGGGATGTTGTTGTTAATAATGTTAAGAGAACAATTGGTTCAGATGAGGCAAGGCTAATCAAGGCGGGTAAGTCTTCAAATATTTATATTTCTCAGAGATTGGATGAAGATGACTTGAAAGATAATTCTTTTATTAAGGTTTATGGGTATTATGGTCAGAGGAAGGAATCATTAGTAAATGTTGTTATAGGTAATTTTGAGGTTATTATTCGGGCATTTAGTACTATCACTTGGGTCATTATTGTGTTGATTATTTTTTGAGATGTCATACTATGTATTGTTTTAAGTCTTCTTTTGCCCATTCTTTCGGCAGACACGCTCGTATGTCTTCCAGATCGTAAAAACCACCGCTATTATCTATGAGTTCGCCATTTTTGTCGTACAATTCAATTTGATATATTTGACCGTTGACCCACCTGTTATACAATTCAAGTTCGGATTTTATAATCTTCTCATGCTCCGATTTTTTCACGCTTTTATCAGTTACAATATAAAATCCACAATTTGAGAAATCGAAGCCATGAGCTACGCCGAGGTGGTATGATTTGCCACTATGCTCATAAATGTAAATCGGATATATCGCCAATGCTTTGATT
>OGWN01000081.1_pt1 | contig 12853 bp, 10 predicted proteins | sample 1575921 | NCBI WGS metagenome assembly OGWN01 (sample SAMN07581531, study PRJEB24739) | freshwater metagenome
AGCCGGTGACTGGAGTTCAGACGTGTGCTCTTCCGATCTGTTTCCCAGTCACGATACTGAAGCAACTGGAATAAAAAGCGTAAAAAGTAAGGCTCATGCAGATGAATTATTTAAAGACTTAATTTCAAAAAAGTACAATGAAGTAAACAGAGCTTTCCCTAATCTTACTTATATGCAAAAAAGTGTAATCGTAAGTCTTTATTACAATACTGGAAGCCTAATAGCAATCAAGAAGTCAGGATTCATGAAGTATTTATTGGCAGGTGAAACCAAGAAGGCTATCAAACACTTTAAAGCATGGAATAAGGTAAGAGTAAAAGATAAGAGAGGAAATGAAAAAATGGTAGTTTCACGTGGTCTTGTAAACCGCAGGGAATTTGAATCAAAACTACTCGCTGGTACATTCGACATGAAAGATTATGAATCATTAAAAAAAGATGCTCAACAAGCTTATCAATACGAAAAATGAAAAAATATAAAGATTGGGATATTTTAGATGAATTACCTAATGGTTGGATAATAGATAAAACAGTTGGTTCTCCTATTAAAAATACAATTTTTATTACAAATGGAAAAAGTGTTTTAAATGGTCAAAAAAGAGCTTTATTAAAAGTAGAAATAAAACAAGATATAAATATACCAAAAAACGATATACCAAAAATTAATCATTTCGTTGAAGTAAACGAAATGGTAGAAAAAAGTAAAATATATGTTTTTCCCGCTAAAAATGTTAATGATTTAGCTAGATTAAAATTTCAAGAGCATATATTAAAAGAAATATTATTTGACTTAATGGTTTGCGAAATTGAAGGATGGAATAAGATAGAATATATAAATAAATTACGTGAACTGTTAAATAATATTAAAATTTAAAAAAAATAGCACTCTCAAACGGAGTGCTTTTTTGTTGCTTGCAAATGAAAAACCAAATAACTATTTTTTAACTACTTACCTAAATTTTTAATCTCATCTATATCTCCCTTTTCTACAAAATCTTCAATCTTATCTTGCCACGCTGTCGGGAGCTTAATACCGTACAAGTCCTTAATCTTATCGCTAATACTCAAATACTCTACTGCACTAAAAAACAATAATGCTGTCATCATTGGTAAATTAAGCCAGTAATCGTCAATAAAAGGCTTGCCGTCCTTGATATTGATAATAAATAACATCATTATAAATATCCAAAGAGATACCAAAAATAATAAATATCCGACAACTTTTCCAATAATCTTTTCAGTTAATACTTTTCTGTCAAACTTCTTTTCTTTTTTAGCTCGTGCAACGCCTAACAATGTGTCTAAAATTATTAGCGTTACCATAAGCCCAAATAATAAAATATCTATTTGCCACGACTTGAAAACGAAGCTAATTAACAAAGAAAGCATTGACATAAAAGTCGTCATGTCTGGATGTTGCACCATTAATTGAATAAAGTTTGTTTTTATGTAGATAATATTCCTAAGCATCTCATTAATATATTTTGTTGTTTATGATTTTATAGTTTCTTACTTCAAATTGTTCGTTGTCAAGTTGTACGTGTGCAAATCCATGATTGTATTTATTTACTGTACTATATGAAGGTCTTAAATCTGAAAGACATCCAGTAGTCCAACAACTCACAATCTTACCGTTAATGCTTTTTTCTGTATGCTCTGATGTTTGATGATGATGTCCGCACAAAGCTGATTCTTTTGCTTTCATATAAAGACCTCTGGCAGGATTGACTGGAGAACCTATTCCACGTGGAAGCTCGTGTCCATGTACAACAGTTAAGTTCCCAAAATGTGCAATTGTTTTGCCATCAACTAATTCAATTCCAAGCTCATCAACTTGAAACAACTTACCTAAATATAATACGTCTAAGTTGAAAATCTCTGATGCCTTACTTGATAAAAAACTTTCCCATCTTTCCTCATGATTGCCTAATTTCCAAATTATTGTTTGCGTAGGAAATACGTTTCTAAGGTATTTAAAGAATAGTCTTGATATTTTAACCTCATTCATTAAATCTCGCTCGTTAGGGCTTGTTTGCCATCTTGAAACGCTATTAAAATCAACAATATCGCCATTCAGATAGATTGTATCAACATTTTGATTAATACCAAACTCGATAGCTGTTAAAACAGCTTCTTTATCGTAGTAGGGTAAATGTATATCAGAAAGTACGAGTATATTTTTAAGATGCGAAGGTAGGTAATAATCTTCTTTAGTAGCAATTAAACTATCTGGAAGCTCAATTTTTAATTCTTGTAATACTTTTTCTTTTGCAATTTGTTTTCTTGATTCTCTACCAGCTAAATGAAATCTAACATAAAGGCTTACCAAATCTTGTGCGTGACGAATTGCATAATTCCAAATACCTTTTTTCAGTAAGATATTGACATTATCAATATTTGATAACTCTGGATTATAATGCTCATCTAATATTTGTATATTCTCTAATTTCATTTCGGTTTCTCGAAAACTTCTTCATATTTTTTAGACCAAAAAGATTTAACAAAATATCTTACATTGCCATTTTTCTCTATTTTGTTCATCTTGTCCGCTAATATAGTATTTTCTCTTTTTAAATCAACGAAAACTTGTTGCATTTTGCCTACATTTGATGAATATAGTGCATTTTCATCTTTTAAATTACTAATTACACTATCTTGCTTTACAACTTTTGCATTTAATTCACTTATAAGTGAACTGTCTTTTTTAATTTGATGCTCTAGTTCTTCTAAATATTTAACCTTAACAACAGCATAAGTAGCAACAAAATAAGTAATAGTTCCTATTAATACCAAAACTACTGCCATTAATGCGTAATCTTTAATTTTCTGTATCATTTTTTTGTAAATTTTATTTTCCCATAATATTTAACACTAAATATACTTACAAAAGCATACATAATATATGCTTGAAATTTACTCATTCCAGATTGCAATAGTAAATTTAAAAATATCTTATCACATTCTTTTCTATCAAATAGCTTCAATTGTGAAATATAGTCATGTATAATTGATGCAACAAAAGCGTTGCAATGAGGAGGAAATAACCACCACAAAAATTGCGGTATGCTTGCTAGATCCGTTATAAATCCACTCATTACATATATTCTTTTCTCATTTACTATAAAGTAAAATGCTTCTGAAATTTCAAAAAGATTATATTTTAATCCGCTTTTATTAACCTTAATTTTGGTTCTCAATCGGTTGTAACTCGTATCCATAGGCATTTGCTAGATAATTACCTGCATTATATTTCTGTTCCTTAGTGCCATATTCAAGATTTTTGCAAATATTAAATACGTTTGCCTTTGCCGTTGCTTCGTCTGCTCCAGCTTGAATCATACGTGCAATAAACTCATTTGTACTTGCATTTCTTTCGCCATATAAAACTCCTGTATTTAACACAAAAGCGATATAAAACGTACGGCTAAATTCTTCGCTTAAATTACATTCAATATTTCCTATAATCTTTGCTTTTATTCCTGCCACTGTTCTACTTACTCCAATTTCATCTGTAAAACTTTTTGCATTTACTTTAAAGATAAAATCTCCAAGTAATTCGTTAATTGCAATTTCATCATTCATGGCTATTGTTTATTTATTTATTAACTAAAATATAAATCTGCTTCTTTTTTACGCCTACGTGTTAATCCGTCTAAAACTACAAGCTTTGTTCCTTTTCGAGCCTTATTCCACTTCATAAACTCATCTCTGATACTTATGTCGTCTGGATTGTTTTTGACTTTCATCCTTAACGTACTTTTATTGAAATTAGTTACGCCAATATTCCAAATAAGGCTTGACAAAGCATCAAATTGATTCTGATTGACATTTGTAGGTATATGCCTATGAAACACTTGCATAAAGATTTTTTCAAGCAAAATATCACCCTGTATTTTTGTAAGCGGAGGGTCTTTCATTGTTACAGACTTACCGTCTGCATAAAATGTCAAACCCCAGCCAATTGTAGGCTTACCAGCTGGGCAAATATAAGGAGTTGAAGACCAACCTTCAAACTCCTTTATTAAATTATATCCATTCTCGCTTGTTGTCATGGTGCTAATAGGTTTAAATTATTAGTTGTCGAAATGGTATCTGTATTCGAGAATCTATCTAAAATTAATTTCAACCCTCTAATACCTACGGTTAAAATTTTAGTCGGATTGATAGTTATTGTCAATGAACCAGACGACAATTTACCCTCATAATAATTCCTATAAGTGTTTGCATCTGTATTTATATTTTCCAATTTAGTAGTAAATACACCGCCTAAATTTGTAATTATAATCTTATAATTTCTATTCAGTTCAAAGAAAAATGTAGAATCACCGCTTAAATAAATAGGACTTGTTCCAACTGTTCCATTGGATGGGTGCGAATTATTAAGATTGAAATTACCGCTATTATCTCCAGTCTTTCTATATCCTCTAAATTGAGTGTTTTTAAACAGCAAAGCATTAGTTGAATTATCATAAATCTCAACTTGATGTAATACTAAAGTTGATGTAGTAGTATTGTCATTTGTGATTGAGTGCGTTGGTAAGGCAAATACAAAATGAGTACTAGACAACCCACCTTCTGTTCCTGTATATTTACCAGCAGAATCAAAATTATAATACTTGTTACCTCCATTATTACTACCAGCATTATCTACATTTGAACGATATTTTCTGTCTCCTAAACAATACTGATGATATGCACCTTGTGAATCTGAATAGATTGTGTAAGAAACATCTCCTGTGCAAGTTGTACCGCTACCAGTACCCCCTCCTCCTGTTCCACCACCCCCAGTGCTTCCCCCTCCAGATGTTGTATCTCCAATTCTCAATCTTAATCTATTAGACGTACTACCTCCATAAGCTTTCCAAAGATTAAATATCGCAGTTGTTCCATTTGCGTGTAAATAATCCATTGTAAACGTCACCTCTGTTGTAGGATTTTCATAAGTACTAATACTTTTGATTTGTGAAATAGCATCAGTAACACCATTTAACGCAGAATCAAATTGATATTTTGTACTTGTTTGAAATCCGTTTGGAGCAATATATAGAATTTCTTTTATTTGATTTTTAATCAAAGCAGTATTTACACCTTTAAAAGCATCTGTAATAGCGGATACAGTAGGGCTAATACCTTGCTGGTCAACAAAATCATTTGCATATAATTCAGTACCCATTTTTTTATTATAGATTTCTGCATTTGTTCTTGCAAAATCTACTTGAAAAGCTCCCCAAGCATTTCTAACATCGCCAGCGTTAGGATAAAAACTGCACCATGACTTGTGATAATCATAACATTCTTGTATTTTTGACTGGTCTGTTGTGAATCTTTTATAAGAACTTCCATTTGCTTTCCCACTTGGATCAACAAAATGATTTAAGTCAGTTCCAGATTCAAGCATAAATTTTACAGTTGATGTATCATTATTAGTATATGAATTAACTAAAGTTTTAAGTTCTTTATAGAAACTTACATATTTATAAACTGAAAAATTATACCAATCTTTTCCTTTTTTGTCGCTAAATAAAAAATTATTTACTTGATTATCGTCTGTAATACCCCAAGCAGGTAAATTCTCTCTATTAATTGAATTAAATCCAGCAAATGAAGTTCCCCAAGCTGTATTTAATGCAGAAATTGAAGCATAATTACCTCCAGTTGTACTTTGTAGCCATGCCCTAAATGCTACAACCGCATTGTCTGAATAGTCCATTAATCTTTGAACTGTACTTCCTCCAATCGTTGGAGCATTTTCATAACCATATTCAGCTTCTGATGTTTGACTATTTACAACTGATACCCAATGTACATTTATTCCTCTATCATTTGCATAAGATTTATATCGTCTTAATACATTTCTAATAAAATCTTTTGCAATTTGCAAAGCATTTGCAGAACAATAACTTAAAGAGCCTCTTGCATAAATACCTGATGCAATATTTCCTGTATTATCAACCATTAAATCAGAATCATTGATTAATCTAGGATTCCAATTACGCATATCATTCCATCCCTCTCGAATCATCATAGTTTCTAATCTGAAAGAAACTGCAACTTGCTTTACTTTCCCTTTTGAAACAATTAAATCAATAGCATTTTTGACATATTTATCCATACGTGTATTGCTATTATTATACATTGCATTTGCATCGCCACCAGCAGTATCTATATCATAATCTGACTTTGAAAAATAGATGTAAGACATATTTATAGCAAACTTTAAATAAGTTATGCCAGCATCTAGCATTTTATCAATAGCATCTAATGTATATTTATGCGGATTGTTCTCTTGTATAACTCCATCTATTTTATAAGGATAACCAGATACATTTCCATCTGTGTACCAAGCTGGCATAAAACCTACCATAAACTTATCATTTAAATTTGCAGGTACATTGTCTGTATAACCGCTTGGCTTATTTGCTTCTGCTAATGATTTACTTGAATACCATCCATTTAGCATATTTGAACGCCAATCAATTATATCGCCAGAACTATTAGTATTAATCCAATAAAATTGGTCTTCTGCAGTTCCGCTACCATTAACGATACCATCTACTTTTTCAGATTTAAAATATAGTCCTGCGTATTTTTGTGTGGATGAGTTATATATAATAACATCCATAAAAATTGGTTTTGTGCTTGGCATGGTATTCAAGTTTTGTTTAAATAAAAGTTTATTTTAAAATGTCATTATTTTCAAGTATTAATAATCCTGCTAAAATATCAATTTCTGATAATTCTCCAGCATTATTTTTATAGCTTATAATTTCTGTTTTAACTTCATCAACAATGCTTAAAGAAATAGGCTCAAACTCGCCTTTAAATTCTTCACTTTCAAAAGCTTCAACCTCTTCTTTAATTTCATCGTCTGTTTTTTCTTTATCTTTTCCGAGCTTAATTATTTCCTGTACTTCTTTTGAGATAACATCAATAATCTTTGCATTTTTTGCTAATCTACGAATCACTCCAAATGAAAGTTGTTTTGAAATTGTTAAAACACCACAATATTGTGCTAAGTTGTACGCTTGTCTGTTTGTCATTTTTTTAAAGTTTAAAATTTAATGAATAAAGATTTATTTAATGAATTTATGTTTTTACAAAGTTAATTTAAAAAAGTTTATAATAAAATATTTAAACTATACCCATTGTGCTTCATTGGGAGATACAGCTTTTAAAGTTCTACCTACTTGATAAGTATTCATATCTATTCTTACACTACCTATATAGAAATTATTTGTGTCTATTTTTACTGTTCCACCAGTTCCGTTTTTGCTTTGAATCATTATTTCACTTGAAGATGAAGAGTTATGAGAAATAGTTAATTTAGAAATTGATGGCGACAACATACCATAATCTGCATTACTTGTACCTATTAACAAACTTGTTCTTATAGCTAAATTACCTCCATCAATTAAACCTCCACTCGCTCCAATTTTATTGTTAAAAGTATTCCAATCACCTTGACTCAACCATCCATCTACATCACTTTTTGCTTGCGGTAAAGATAAAACCCCATTATTTAAACTCAAAGGAGGGCTTGCTGTAAATCCTGCACTACCTCCGCCACTACTTGCTGAATTGAATCTATTCCAATCGTCAGCACTTAAATAACCTGCAGTTGTACTACTTGCTTGCTGTATTGTTATTTTATTATTTGAAAGTACTAATGGAGAATCAACCGAGTAAGTAGGTGCATTGTTAATATTGTCATCTGTTGTCAATATTCTTGCTCTCTTTCCGTCTTTTTTAAGTCTATAAATATTTGTATCTTGGTCTATCTGTATGCCATATTCTTGTAAAACTTTATCTGCGTTTAAACTATATCCATGAATACCAAATATACCTGTATCTTCGTTTGTGAATATGAAACCTAATGTATCGTTGTTATTAAATACATTATTAGTTTTATCTGCTGTATAGAACTTAATACCACGTTCTCCATTGTCTAATTCGTATTTAACAATTGTATCTTTATCTGTTAAATCAGATAAAGATATACTTGCCCAAGTATTAGCAGTTCCAGTAGTTTTTAAAAATTGACCGTTTGTACCTTGGCTTCCATTTAGTCTTAATTTACTTTCAGATGTCAAGTTAATATCGCCATCTACATTTAATCTATAAGTAAGTGTTGAAGTTCCAATTCCTACATTTCCGCTTCCGTCAATTGTTAATCTTGTTGTGTTATTTGTAGCAAAAATATGAGAATCGGCATTTGGTAAATTATAAAATAAATTATTATTTATAGATGAGCCATGTCCGATATAACCAGTTCTTATACCAGCATTATTTAAAAATTCAATATAATTCAACCCTGTTGAAGTATTACCTTCTAATATTAAACCTCTACTTGTTGTTGCTTTGATATGCAATTTAGCTAATGGAGAAGTTGTACCTATTCCAACTAAACTGCCACTATCAAATATTAAGCTTTGAGTTAATGTATTTGTAGCACTTGCGAACTTAACTAAATAGTTATTATTAGAATTTATATCAGTCTTTTTAAAGCTATTGTTTATTTGTCCTTGTGCTTTTTGTAAAGCATTTAAAAGAGTATCATTTAATGCTATTGCTGAATTATTAGGAGTAAAAGTTCCTGTAATCTGTTGAGTATAAAAGTCTGTAATACCGTACCCACTTATTGTCGTTGGATTTGTTCCTTCTATTACTAATCCTTTATTATTTACTGTTACGCTCCTATAAGTTCCTGCCGTTGTTGCAGTTGGCAAAGTGTTTTCTTTTCCACTTAAAAACCCATCAATGCTTGTCTTTGTGTAGTAATTAGCAAAACTTGAATATGAAGCTAAATCAACAATATCAGATGCATTATGAGTATGAGATATTGAAGCTATTCCTGCTTGTGATAATGTTTTATTTTCCCATTTTTGAGTTACATTATTATATAATAAAATATTGTTATTTGTTGGAGAAATTATTGAAACATCAGTAATGTTATTAAATACGTGCGTATGTGATATTGAAGCAAATGTCTTTAAAGCAACTGATTGAATATAATATCTTGTATCAAATCCTGTATAGCTTGATAAATTAGTAATATCCGAAGTCGTATGAGTATGTCCAACCGCAGAAATTCCTGCTTCCGCTAAAGTATTATTTACCCATGCCGTACCATTCCATTTTAATATTTCACCATTAACATTGCTTGTTATTGTTACATTTGATAAACTATCTAATGTATGATTATGAGTTTTTAACGCAAAATTTGTATCAATATATGTTTTTGTGTAAAAGTTTGTATCAATACTTGATTTTGTGTAGTAATTAGTAAAACCTGAATATGCACTATTTAAAGTTACTGCAATACTTGTTGTTCCGCTACCAGTTGCATCTCCTGTTAATGTAATAGTTTGATTTGAACTTAATTTTGCATTTAGTTGAGCTTGAATTTTATTAAATGCACCTAATATCGTATCTGTCGCTAATATTGAAGTATTTTGTCCAACTTGAAACCCTGTTAATGTTGTATTATTTAATACTCTTGAAGTTGTAAAATATAAATTACTACCTTCCGAAATATTAGAAGTAGTTAATACAACTGCACCAGATAAACCGTTTACACTTGTAACTGAATTATTATCAGTAAAATTAGCTGTTAAAGTTGTGCCGTCTTGTTTTGTTAATGTTAATGTTTTTGTAGTAGTTCCACCAATTGTAATTGCTGTAATACTTCTATTGTATGCAGTTGTCCAATTTGTCGAAACATCTACACCATTAATTCTATAAACAGAACCACTATTTATGTTTATATCACCTGCTACATGAAGTTTATAAATTGGATTTGTTGTTCCTATACCTAAATTTCCATCTGAATTAAATCTAAATTTTTCAACTGAATTAAAAAGTAATTTTAATTCACTAACTCCCGTAATATGTCCAGCTTCATTATTTATTACATTAATAAAAGTTTCATTTGTTGCAGATGTAATACCAAAAGCTAATTTTGCACTATCTGTTTGGTCTATTGATAAATCTAAATATGCACTTGATTGTAATAAAATACTTCCATTTGTAGTTACATTTCCTGTCAATAAAGATGTTCCTACTACGTGCAATTTAGATGTCGGAGAAGCTGTTCCAATACCAATATTTGTTCCATCATCAAATATTAATGAATTAGTTAAGCTATTGCTTGCATTAAATTTAGAAATGTAATTTATTGTGCCAGAACCACTTAATTTATTGTTAAAAATAGTCCAATATGCTGAAGTTAAATATCCATCTTGAGTGCTACTTGCCGACAATATACTTAGTTCCGCAGTTGTTGAATTATAAGCTAATGGACTTTGTACTTGTAATCCAGTTTTTAACAAATAAGGTGTTAAATCTGTTTTTAATGCAAGTAAATTATTAATATAGGCATTAGAAATATTGTTCCAATTTGTTATATTAGTATTTGTAATATTATAAGCTGGCGATTCTCGAAAAACGGGGTCTGTTTCAGCTCCAAAGTCTATTGCATAAGTAATATTTGTTGTACTTATTCCAGCTACTATATTAATTGTACTTGTATTTGTGTTTATATAGCGTTGATTTGCATAAGTTCCAGCAGTAATATAATGATATGCTCCTCTAATTTCTGCATCTGAATCATTATTTGCACTTCTTGTCCAATTTCCACTTGCTACAACGTAAACTCCATTAAATGTTTGTGTTGTTTGTCCTGCTACTAATATTAAATCACCTGCAACTAAAGCAACTCCATTTATTGTTTGTGTACCGCTTAAAGTAATATTTGTTAAAGATATTGTTTTAACATTGTCACCTCTTTTTACTAATGCTAAACTATCAACATACGCTTTATTTACAATATGATTTGCTAAACTTGGAGTTAATGAATGAGTAGGTATTGCATCAAATTGAACTACACCTGTAAATCTTCCAGTTCCTGTTACATCTAATTTATATCCGCTATCTGTTGTTGTTCCTATTAGCAAAGAACCGTTTAAGTAATTCTTTGCAGTGCCATTCATGTATAAGTTCCATCTTGTCGCACTACTTGGAATGTCTCCATAAAACGCAAAGTTGTTAGTCGCACCAGTTAAATTATTTGAAACAAAGAATCCGTATTGATTTGTTACTGATGTTCCACTATTAAATGTTCCTTGCGATGCCTGATAAGCTAAAATTGAAGTTATTACTGTATTAGCTTGTGTACTTAATGTAACCCTATTTCCAACTGCCGTACCTGTTACATCTGTTAAAATAGTCGATTCTATACTTATACCATAAGATAAAGTTGAATTTCCTGATATTGATGCACTTATATTTAAAACTCTATTTGTTAAAGATGTATTACCTATACCAATTCTTCCATTGAAATAACTATCTCCTACAACTTGAAACTTAGTTCCTATATCTGCAAATGTACCTCCAACGATAAAATTACCATTTGCAGAGATACGTGCAATTTCTGTAAGTGTATAAGGATTTGCACTTGCAGTACCTAATCTAAAACTTAAATAAGATGTTGAAGTTGTACTTCCAAAAGTAGAAGTTATTGCAGATAAAAATGGAGTTGTTGCGTCTGTATTTTTAAAAGCAATAGCACCTAATCCTGAATTAGTTAATGGATTAGAACGTTCAATTGAAAATACAGCTGTTCCACTTGCACCACTTAAAGCTAATTTACCAATTGAAAATAGATTTGTAGTCCCTATTCCAATTAAACCCCCAGATTCATATAGAATAGAGTTAGTTAAAGTATTAGAATCACTCCATTTTGGTAAATAATTAGCCGTACCGCTACCATCTAATAAACCTGCATTTAGTATTGATTTGTTTTCCCAAACACCTAAAGTGTTATTATAAATCAAAACATCTTTATCTGCTACGGTAGTAATTTTAACATTATGTAGTTCGTCTATTTCATAACCATTATCAACTTTTACAAATATTTTACCTTGATTTTGATGAGCATTTACAACCCATCCAACTATAATAGTGTGATTCGGAGCTTGTGGCTTTACATTAGTCAAATAACCAGCATTTATCGGGTCTAAATAAAGTATATCGCCAGCGTTCCAAGTTTCAGCACCGCCAAAGCTTTTAGTGCCAGTAGTATCAATATTACTTACATTTCCGCTTGTAGTTATAAATCCTTCTTGATTATCGCCAATTGTTTCTGTTACTATTCCAATTGTTGTCGCTGAATCCGCATCACTATCAGCTTGTGCTAATTTTACCGCTAATCTATTACCTTGTGAGCCACCTTCGCTAACATCTCTAATTCTTACAGCTCTAAAATCAGCTTCATTTAATGTAGCACCAGTTTTATTTACTACTCTTAAAACTTGCTCTTGACCAATTTGTAAAGTAACATTACCACCTTTTAATCCTAAGTCTAAAGTACCATCTTGGTCATTCCACTTTAAGCGACCAATTGCACCCAATGCAGTACTTAAAGTATTAAAGTCTAAATAGTCTCCTTTAAATCCTGTATCAGTTGTCCAAGTATCACTTATTAATTTAAAATAATTAGATTCTACTCCGCTTGTAAGTACTGATAAACCTATATTAGTGTTTGCATCAGCATTTAATTGTAGTAGTCCTGTATCTAATATTGTATCACCAAATATATTTAAAGTGCTTAAATCATTCCCTAAATTTACCGTAGTAGCATAATCTGGAGCAATATTTAAAATACCTTTATTTATAGCGAGAATATCAGTAGAAGTCAAAGGTACAGCATCAATACTTCCAGTTACCAATAACTCTCCGTACATATTACCGCCTGCTTCTGGAATATATTTTCTTACTGCACCAGAATCTAAATTGAATGATCCGTGCGAACTTGTCGAATTTACAGTATTATTGCCACCCTATCGTGACTGGGAAAC
>OGWN01000082.1_pt1 | contig 12731 bp, 19 predicted proteins | sample 1575921 | NCBI WGS metagenome assembly OGWN01 (sample SAMN07581531, study PRJEB24739) | freshwater metagenome
AAGTTTATTCACGTCGATTCTTGGAATGTATCAAATGGAATCTTTTCGACGTGGCGCGTGATCGTGGACTTGACAAGATTTCGTGGCAACGTGTACTTCAGGCGAAAGCAAATGTTCATGTGACATCACTGCAGCTGCTATGACTTTTGCGATGCGAGGCCGACAGCTGGCCACGTGTCAAATGCGTACCGAAAATGGTACGGTTTTGCCAGTCGTTGGAGGCAAGTCCTCCAAGCTGGATTGGATCCTCGAATGGCTATCCGAGCGAGGCTACTCAAACCCTGACATCGACTCAGGGCAGGTAGTTATCTCTAGCCAGTTCGTGACGAATCTGGAGTGGCTGCAGGCTGAGCTCAAGCCCGCTGGCCACACAAGCGAGATCTTGCACGGTGGACTCTCTAGCGAGCGCCGAGCCCAAATCCAGCGTAGCTTCCAAGCTGGCGAGCTGAAGATAGTTCTACTATCCGGACGCATGGGCGTTGGCATCACGCTAGACCGCGCAGACGATCTAATCCTGCTGGATCTCCCCTACGATCCTGACATGCTGGAGCAGATCGAGGACCGCATCCACCGTGCAAGTAACATGCACCAAGTAACCATCTGGACCCTGGTAGCCGTCGGCACCATCGATCAGATCGTGACTCAGACCATTGCCAAGCGCTACCGTGTCACCCGCATCATGCTCGATGGCCGGCGCGGTGTCGACTTCGAGCGCAAGGTGTTGTCACGCCTCAGAATAAAAATGTCAGACCCCAGTGCTAGTGTTAGCGAGTAAGGAGATCACATGGCAAAGATAGTTCTACTCGACGACCCTAAGATCGATGGCGTCGACAAGGTTGCAGCAGACAAGGCATCGGAATGGATGGCCCGCATCGAGGAGCTGTTCATTACTGAGCGCTCGAAGCAGATCCAGATCGGTATCTCAGAGGTAGGCATGGACTGCCGTAAATGCGTTGCTCGCAAGCTCGCAAAGGTTTACCGCAAGCCAGAGGGATCTTGGTATCCGTTCATCGGTACCGCGGTCCACGACGCTTTGGAGCGTGGCTTTGCAGAGCGCTGGCCTGAAGAATATATGTTGGAAAACCGACTACATGTCCACACTTACAAGGACCTGGAGCTCGGCGGATCCTGCGATATGGCAGCGCTCACTGAGAGCGACACCGGCGTCATCGTCAACGACTGGAAAGTTGTAGGCAAGCAAGGCGTTACCGATGCTGCCAAAGGCAAGATCAAGAACCAATACCGCATCCAAGCTCAGCTTTACGGATACGGATGGGAACAAAAAGGTTTCAACGTGTCACACGTTGCACTAAGCTTTCTTCCACGTGAGGACAAACTAGAGAACGCTGTAGTAGTGTTGATGCGCTACGACAAGTCTGTAGCCCTCACTGCTCTCGCTCAGCTCGAGTCGATGATCGACGCTGCTGAGATCGTGGGCTGGGAGAAGGTCATAGAGAAGCAGCCACAAGCAAGCTTTTGTTTCAGCTGCCGAGTCTATGAGCAAACCCAATACATGGACATCGAGTCCATGGTCTAACCATATAAACACTAAACAACTAAGGAAAACTAATGTCTGAATACAACGAGACGGCACTACCTGGAGCAGATGACCTGCTAGCAGGCTCTTCAGTACCAACCCTATCCTTCAAGGACACCCCAGTCGGTGGTGGCTACGAGGGAACCATCGTAAGCGCACGCACCGTACAGGTTCGCAACTACGAGGACCCAACCAAGTTCGAGTACTGGGACGACGGTAAGCCAAAGCTTCAGATCGAGGTAACTCTCGCAACTGACTACGCTGACCCATCCGACCCAGACGACAACGGCGACCGCCGAGTCTACCTGTTTGGCCAGAAGCTCAAGGCTGCACAGGACGAGTTCCGCAAGAAGGGACTCAAGAAGCTCGAGGCCGGCTCACACTTCAAGATCACCCTGGTGGGAACCAAGCCTTCCAGCAACAAGCGTTACAACGACGTAAAGCTGTACGAGATCGAGATCAACCCAGCGACTTCAAACGCTGCAGTGGATGCTTTGCTAGAGGCCGGCGCTAAGCCAGCAGCAGCAAAGAGTGGTAAAATTGAGACCCTGGACGCAAAGCAGCTAAAGGTTGCAGAGACCTTGCAGTCCAATGGTTTCACCGCAGAGGAGATCGCTGAGAACCTAGGCGTCTCAGTGGACGTAGTAAATGCGTCGCTAACCTTCTAGTAAACCACTAGCTGGCCCGGGATTCTAGCTTTCTTGCCCGGGCCAGCTACCACTAATAGAAACATCGAAAGGTAATCATGGAGTCATCGCAGTTCGTAGAGCTGCTAGAGCGACTGGGACGGTCCACCGAAGACAATGTAACGATCTGTTACCAGTCAGCCATTCAACGCTTTACATCAAAAACCATCAAGGTCTCATTTGCCGAATCAACTGTGACCGCGCTCGACAGCCTAGGCAACAACGTCTGGTTCGAGATCAACCCTTCCCGCGCAACCGGCAGAGCTAGCCTCGATGACATCACTCAGCTCGCTGCCGTGTACATTGACATTGACTACAAGGACGGTGGAGCTGGCTCAGTAGCCAAGGCCCGCGAACTTGTAACACTACTTACAGACCTGATCGGAGTGGGCCCCAGTGCTGTGGTCTACTCCGGTCACGGTATTCAGCCCTACTGGGCCATCGATCCAGCTGAGGAGTTCGAGCCGATCCTAGCTCAGGGCCTGCTCAACCGCTGGGGAGCCTTCGCTCGCTTTGTAGCAGGTAGCCTTGGCATTCAGCTTGACTCGGTATTCGATCTGCCACGCATCTTCCGTGTGCCAGGATCTCGCAACATGAAGGACCCGACCGAGCCGGTCGATGTCTTCGCAACCTTCCCTGCTGATTGGCGACCACTGAGCCTTGAGGAACTGAACGATGTTCTGATCGCTCACGGTATCACCAGTGAGATGACCATGCCTGAAGGCTTTGAGCTGGTTAGCGACCACAAGGAATGGAAGCACGCTACTGAGGATTGCCAGTTCGTACCTAGCTTGTTTGCTGGTGTACGTCCGACCAACACTCCACCTAAGTCTCGCCACGGCTGGCTGGTCCAGCAGCTGGTGCTACTCAACGCCGGCTACCGTAATGGCTGCATTACTGAGGAGACCCACAAGGAGCTTTACCGTCTAATCAGTGAGCGCTTTGATGAGTACCTGAAGCTGCCACCTAAGCGTCCTGCAAATCAGAACGAGGTTCGCTCAGCCAACCAGTGGGCAGTCGCGAAGGTCGAGACCTTCAGCGAGGCCAAGCTGGCCGAGGAGCTTCGCAGACACAACCACTCAAGTTTTTCAGAAGGCGACCCGAGCAGCGTCCTTGGGGAGCCTTCAGGTAACGCCGAGTACACGGTCGAGGAGCTATCCCTGATCTATCGGCAGACCTTTGCAACCTATGGACGCACTGATGCTGCAAACGCCCGCAGGTTCATCTACTACTGCCAGGGAGACTACAAGTTCATTCCTGACGTTGGATGGCACCGCTGGGATGGCACTCGCTATGTTTACGACAAAGAGAAGGCCGTATGGCAGAGCGCTGTTGATGCAGCAATGTTTGTTGAGACTGCAGGTGGCACCGGAGATCAGATCAAGTGGGCTACTCAGTCAGCTAACAAGGATCGCATCGTCAACTGCCTAGCGATTGCTGGCACTGACCCTGATGTTCTTGTCTCGGCTATCGAGATGGACGCGCAGCCTAACGACCTGTGTACCCCTGATGGCATTGTCAACCTGCTTACCGGAGAGATCCGCAAGGCTCAGAAGGGCATCGATCTCAACACCAGATCGACAAGTGTTGCACCTAAGCGCATTGCGACTCCGATGTGGAGCACATTTTTGAAGACCGTGATCCAGGATGAAGATCGCATTACCTACCTGCAGGAGCTGCTAGGCGCTGCATTGTTCGGTGATTCCCGCTACCACGTGCTACCAGTTCTGGCTGGAACCGGTGCAAACGGTAAGTCAACACTGCTCGATGTCGTTTCTGGCATCCTCGATGACTACGCTGCATCGATGCCTGAGAACTTCTTGCTTGACACTTCCAGCTCGACCCACCCAACCGAGATCGCTCGACTCCGCGGTGTTCGTTTCGCGATGGCGTCCGAGACTCGTCCTGATGGCAAGTTCAATGAGTCCCGTGTGAAGATGCTTACCGGTGGCGACATCTTGTCTGCACGCTTCATGAACCAGAACTTCTTTGACTTCAAGCCAACCCACACTTTGTTCTTGGCAGTGAACCACTTGCCAGCTGTAAAGTCCGGTGGTGACGGGTTCTGGCGCAGATTACGCAAGCTCGACTTCAAGGTGACTATCCCTAAAGAAGAGCAGCGCGAGAACTTTGCTCAGCAGATGATAGAAGAAGAGGGCCCTGGCATCCTGCAGTGGATGGTCGACGGCGCTGTTCGCTTGACTTCGACCGGCTTCAACGAGCCTGAGTCAGTCAAGATGGCTACGCTCGAGTACCGCCACGAAGAGGACCACATCGCTAAGTTCGTCGATGAGCGCATCCTTGTCACTGCTAACGGCACCGCAACCAAGACCGCTGTGTTCAATAGCTACCGTGACTGGTGCATCGAGAACGGTGAGAAGCCGATCACTCAGAACTCGCTCAACCGTGAGCTCAGAAACCGCCTCAACACCCAGGAAACCAGTGTTGGTGGTGCGAGAATGTTCTCAGGCATCGAGCTGATCAACGTCGTGATGCAGCCAGACCGCATCGTTGAGGACGAAAAAGAGAGGGACGAGTATTGGAAATAAAGGATCCTTGTCCTGCCTGCCGTGCAGGATTCCCTGATGAGTGCCACTATGCGTGGGAGGACGATTCATGGGAGTCCTGCGGTGAGGTCAAATTTACCGCTACAGGAGACGTGAAATATGAGGGAATGGATAGCCCAGCAGAAGCTGGCAAAGACCTTGATTCGGGCTACATCTCGGACGGCTACGAGGCCGCTAAAGATCTCGATAAGTACAAAGATCCGCTTTCGACGGGACGCAAAAGAGCAGCTGCGATGTACCCTATTGCTCCCGGCCAGGTATGCGAATGGGCTGGACTCAAGCGTGCTGGAGGCGGAGTTGTCCCGATTGTGGGATGTATTGGAAGACCAGCATCGGACCGCCACCATGGTCCAGACAAGAACACGATGAACAATGCTGCAAATAACCTTCACCGTATTTGCGACCACTGCCACAACACTTGGCACGCCCTAAATGATCCGTATTATGGTGATCGTCCTGATCACACTAAACCATTTATACCTGCAGGCGAGAAGGGCGTTGATTGGTTTGACCACGACGCTGACACGAAGGCCACGCAAGCCGAGATCCTAGAGGCTGAGACTAAGCGCCTAGCTGAGCTATAGCACCCGCTCTAGGAGTCGAACCTAGGCTACCGGTTTTGGAGACCGACGTGCTACCGTAACACTTAGCGGATTGACTATTTAATTCTAGCAGAAAAGCAAATCCCCACCTGCCTCGGCAAAGGGTGGGGATTTAGGCTAGCCACGAAAGACTAGCCGGGGTTACTTAATTCTAGCAGTAAATTGCTGCCCTCTAAACCAAGCTACGCCATCCTTGATCTGGACCAGCTCGGTAAAGAACTCGCCATCCGGCTGCACGGTAATAACCGCTACTCCTTGCTGCCAGTTCTCGTAGTACTTTGCTGGGGATCCGTCGATATGCGTTGATCCATTAACGCTAGGCACTGCTCCATCGACACGGCAAAGGCATCCAGGTGAGACTGCAGTGGTTCTAATAGCTCCGTCTCGGTTAAATACAGTACGGGACTGGATCTCCAGTCGGTGGCTGTGCCCAAAAATTGTAGATATATGGGGATCCGCATTAGTGTAGGCCGCTGCCGTCGACCCGTTTGATCTGGCTTTGTTTCCGTGGATGGCTCGTAGTCTCTCAGTGATCCAAAAAGCCCCGGCTGGGTAGGCATCAATGTACTCAACTCCGATCTCATCAAGCCTAAGTAGGTAAGGGATGCTCATTACGGGGAGCTCAGAAGTGTTAGCACGCTTCAGTCCGTATGCGCTAAGAGCATTGGCCGTGATGAACTTCTCCATGCGACGGTCGTGGTTGCCCTCGACTAGGACGATCTTTGCTTTTGGTCCGGCAGCTAGCCTCTGCTGCTGCAAGAACAAGTGCCCGCGGTCGAAGGCTGCTTGCGTGGTTGTCGCAAAAGCTGCTTCCTGTTCAAAGCGCCCTTGCGAAGGTAGATCCAAAAAGTCACCCAGATTGACAACTGTATCAACACGGTCTGTCTTCTCCAGGTAGTCGGTAATCTGAAGAGCAACATCCATAGCGCGCTCATCATGAAAAGGATCAAGTCTGCCATCCAGCGCTCTAAAGCCGATCTGTGGATCGGGCAATGCGATATGTACGGTGTGTTTTGTCTTGCGCTTAGGCGCTTCTTTTGGCGCTGCCAATACCACTGGTCTAGCACGATCTACCGGCTCCCATTTTGTTGAATTAAGATTCTCTAACACAGGAGCACTCCTTATTTCTGTGGGCCCTGAATGAAGTGTCGCTAATGATAAACCCTCGCTGGGTCAGCTCACGTCTAAGTGCATGAGTTGACCAGCGAGGGTTATCCAAAGCATCCTGAAGGATCTTCTGATCCTCCGGGCTTAGTTCAGATATCTTCTGAGCGGTCTTACAGGGCTTACCGGCAGGCAGCCTCAAGTCCTCGAGCATAGTCTCCCCTTCAACTACTTCTTGAAGGTTAGCCTATCAGGTATTTATTCCTCGGATCCAGCACTAAGTTCTGTCACCTTTTCAGGGGACAACTCTTCGCCTACTGGACGCTCAAAGACAGTGCCGTCCTGAACCTTGCCATCTCCGTCGGAGTCAACAGCATTAGGAATGTACTCGGCCTTCTTTTTGGACTTCTTTGGCTTCTCGATCTCAACTGGCTCGACAACCGGTGCCTCATCCACTAGCTCATATGGGTACTGCCCTACGTAGCTAGCTGGCATCCAGTTGATCCGGCCGGTAATGATGTTCTTGAGCTTAGGCATTTAGGCCCCCAGGGCTGCGATCTCTTCAGCTGATAAACCAAGTGCTGCTAGCTTTGCCTCAGCGCTTGCCTTAGCTTCTGCCTTTGCAGTTTCAGCAGCTTCACGAGCTAGGCGGTCCTGCTCAGCTTGAGCAGCCATTTCCTCGCGCTCAGCGATCTCTTCAGCGGTCAATGGTACGTAGGTCTGCTCGCCGGTGCTGCAGTCTACAATCACCTTCATTGGTACGTCTGACATATTTTTCCTTACCTATAGATAGTTATATTGTACGTTATGAGACGGTGGTTGTTCCGTCTGAGCCTTTAGTGATTCCGTATAGAGTCACACTCGAACCAATAGCAAAATTAGCACTTTGTTCCCAAGTAAAAGCGATTGTAGAGATTGCAGCGCTGTTATTCCACAATGCTGCGTTTATGTCCTGTCTTGAAGCTGTTGCGTTGTTCTCTGCAACGGCGTCTATAGAAACAGACTTGGCGTTTGATGAAGCATAGTTCGGAATGTAAATTTGAGCATTACCAAAGGTGTTTGCAGTTGAACTGCCACCCGAAGTTGTAGGTGCCCAATGAATCCTGTCGCTTCCACCTGTTGCGCTCGCAGCGCTCGAACCTGTGCCGTAAAGCAAGCGGGAAGAATACCCAGAAGATGAACCGTTGAACCTTATTTCAGCGTTTGACCCAACAGTATTTTCGGTGCTACGAAATGAGCAGACTAAAAGAAGGTCTGTGAAAGTGTTCGGAATAGAAGTGAAGCTGATTGAACTCTGAGCAGACGCTAGCTCTATGTGCTGAATCAAAGTCATTGTCAATTTAGATCCGCCTTATGCAATTCCGTAGAGTGAGAAAACTGTTCCCGAACTGAAAGTAACTCCTGCGCTTTCTAGCGCCAGGTAAATAGAAGTAATTGCCGAAGTATCTCCCCACCTACCTGCTACTGCGTAGGTTGAACTGCCACCCAAGTTGGTTCTGTATAGTGCCGTCTTGTGCTTATCGGTTGCGGAGTAATCCATAATCTGCATTGTGGCTACGCTCTGCGAAGTGGATAACGCCATTTGGCTGAGTCTATTTGCAGCAGCAGTATAGGAAATAGCACCTGAGCTATAACCGAGCATTACAACCTCGGAGTAGTTGGAAGTGCTGCTATTGAATCGGCAGACTAGCTGGTCTCCTGCGCTGGCTGTTCCTGCAATTACCAAAACTAAATCCTTGTAGGTGTTAGGAATCGAGCCGAAAGTAACAGAAGAAGCCGAACTGCTTAGAGTCAAAGTCTGCAGCGGTGTATAGGTCGGTGTAGGCATGTTAGCTCGCTTTCCTGTTTGCTAGTTGCTCAGGTGCGTAAAGGTTCAAAATCATGAGTGCGAACTCCACCTTATCCTCAATCCTCTGACCGCAAGGTTGTGCTGTATTCCACAATTCTAAGTTCTCAGGTCGGTTATCTTTGCGATCGCCGTTCTTGTGATGGACATTCTCACCTTCCGCCAGCGGTCTACCTAGCATCTGTGACATGACCAAGCGGTGTTCTGGAATCAGCCCCTTATAGCCTGCGTTTGGGTGTCCATGCGCCGTTACCATCTTGTAGGTGTCAGGCTTCTTGTTGTTCCAGTCCAGCTTGACAACATTTGGGTCGCCGTAAAGACTCCACCTGCGATAGTGCATCTGGCATAGTCCTCGCCCTGCCGATTTCTTGTTGCAGTTGTCCATCTCGCAGAGTGCGACTTCTTTCTTCTTGTATGAGCCGAGAGGATCACCCCAGCGATAGAACCTTCTAAGGTGGCGATGGCACCACCCTCTAGCCTTTACCTGCAACTCGCAGTTATCTATTGCGCAACTCAATTTTTCAGTCCATAGATAGAGAAGCGTGAACCCTGCACCCAGTTAGAAGCGTTTGGGTAGATTTGTATCGAAGTCAAGGCGTTCGTGTTTCTCCAGAGTCCTGAAGCGATACCGACTTCTTTGTAAGGGTCACCTGGTCTTGCAAACATTGTGCGAGTTGTTGTGAATTTGGTTGTTTCGAATGGGTCGAGAATGTCCGTAACCGCTGCCGAGAAGTAGTTAGCTGTTTCGTTGTTTGCAGCCGTTGAATAGTGGAAAATGTAAGGCGAGTTTGTTCCCGAGTCAGAGCCGACTGAGCTTCCGTTTGCCTGCATCCAATGCCATGAATAATTGTTACCTGTGTCGCCATTCAAGCGGATGAAAGTAATGTTCGTTTGAATACTGCTTCTCATCATGTAACGAATCTGCAAGTGCTGATAAGTAGTGCTGTAAGTGTTTAGGTTGCTGAAAGTAACGCTCGCTGCCCCACCTGCGCCGACAGTAATCGTTTCGATTAGCTCAAACTGGCTAGGGTCATACGCAGCATTACCTGCCAGCATGGACCTGTAAAAAACGTTGTTCTCAAGCGAAGAGCGAGATAGTGATTTTATTGTCATGATACCGTCGTTGTCCCGTCTGAGCCCTTCTTGATGCCGTACAGAGTCGCACTAGAGCCAGCTACGAAGTTCCTACCATTACGGCTATAAAGGTATAGCGAGGTAATTGGTGCAGTGCTATTCCAAAGTCCGAAGTTAAACATCTGGACTACTGCGGTTGTGGAATTTGTTTCGCTTCCGCCTTTGCAGCTGAATGTTTTTGGAGCGGATGATCTGTAGTTGGAGATGTAGATCTCGCCGTTTCCAAAGGTGTTACCACTAGCGCCTGCAGCCGATGCTTCTGGAGACAAGATGTTGGTCTGGCCAGATCCACCTCCAGCTGACATACTACCATCTCTAGTCTGAACTAGCTGGTTCGTGTAGTTTGCACCGCTGTCGTTGTTGACTCTGATGCTGCAATCATCAAAAGCAAAGCTTGGGCCCAGGTCTGTTCTGAGGGAATAAACAAGTAATAGGTCTGTGTATTCAGTCTGCGGGATAGAGCTAAAAGTAATATCGGCAGAAATGCTACCGAGCTCTATTCGCTGAATAAATTTTATTGTCATGATTATCCTGCAATTCCATACAGCGAGAACTGGCTACCCACAGCGAATGATCCGGAGCTGAGGATTAACCTAATGCTTGTTATTGCGTTGCCACTTGCCCAGCGGGCTGACTTTGCTTCTACAAATGGGGTGCTACCGCCAACATAACCACTGCGTAACAGTACGGTCTTGTGCTTATCAGTGGCAGCTGGGTCTGCAAAATTAGCTATTCCTAAAAACCTAGACGTAGAGGAGATAGATGCAAGAGCCCAGTAAATACGATCATACGTAGCTGCAGCAGCATTTACAGTAGTTTCGTATCCACGCAAAGTTTGCTGAGGATAGTTAGCAGCAGCATCTCCATTTATTTGAATGCCCATGTCAGCGTTGTTAGTGACGGCGCAATCTGCGACCAACACAAGACCTTTGTAGCCATTTGCTGGAATGTTTACAAAATCAATTTGTGAGTCTGTGCTGGTTAGCGTCAATGTAGCTAAAGGAGTTGAAGCGGGACTTGGCATTATTGGCTCCTTATACCGTATAGAGCAAAATGGGAACCAGTAGCATAGGAGTTTCCACCTTCAGCTAACAGGGCTATTTGAGTTATTGGAGCAGTATTGAACCAGGTTGCTGAGATCATACCAACACGTGAGTCATATCCCTGGTTGCCAGTAAAGCTACGAGAGACCTTGTTCTTGCTATTAGAAGACCAATCCAAAATGTCAATGATGTTGTAGCTAAAAGCTCCGCCGTTGGAGTTACCATGAGGAACCCAACCGCAGACAAGGAAGGTTTGGCTTAAGTCGCCTCCTTGGCCAGGGCTTGCTCCGACTCCCCGCACTACGTGGTAATTGTAAGAAGCAGAATCAACCCCATTAAAGCGAGCTAGTAGTCCACCAGTTCCAGTGTTGCCACTATTGCGAACAACAATTCTTAACTGCAAGTGTTTGTACAAAGAGGCATAATCACCTAAATTTGCAAAGGTGACAGCGGTTGCAGTTCCGCTAAGGGTTGAGCTTTGGATCAGCTCAAGCTGGCTAGGATCATACGCAGCATTGCCCGCAAGGAGCGAGTTGTACTTTACTACCGGAGACTCAAGGGATGAACGAGCAAGGCTTCTAATCGCCATGTGCTACCCCTTAAGAGATCTCGGAGCCGAATGCGTTAAAGCTCAGGTTTGCAGTTGAACCGTAAACGGTGATCACATCGGCTGCGTCGACGGTGATGCCCGATGTGATGGTAGTGGAGTCAGAAGCTCCAACAGTCACGTCGTAGGCAATGTAGTGCTGGTTAGCAATAGCTGCACCGTTTGGACGAACTGCAATACGGAAAGTCGCAGCAGTCGCAGCACGGTTGGCCACCACGATCGTGGAGATCACGGTCTGGGTGTTTGCTGGCACGGTGTAAATGTCAGTGTTCGTAGTGGCTGCAGGAGCCGCCTGGGCTAGAACTTTATATGCGGTAGGCAATCTATGCTCCCATCAAAAGAAATACGGTTGGTGTCGGGTCTGTAGTAATTGTAGACCATGAAGCGGTGCTACCGTCGGTAGTCAGGTACTTTCCGCCATTTCCGGTCTGGCTTGGTAGTGCATCCAAAGTTGCGTTTACCCATGCAGTGCCGTTCCACTGCAAGACCTGACCAGTAGTTGCGCTGGTGATCGTGACATCGCCAACTGTGTCTAGCGTAGATACATCGCCAAAATAGGCAAGCGAGTTCCAAGCAGTGGACCCGTTACCTAGCTTTGCCTTCAGCGTGTTTGACTCAATGCCAAACTCGCCTTGCGCTAGGACTGGGTTAGCAGAAGTCCAGTTAGCGGCGGTGTCTCTACGTAGCTGAATCTGTGATGCCATTAGAAGCTCCCTGAGTTTCCACCGTCGATGTTTGCATAAGCAGCGTAGACGGTATTCGCTGCTCCGCCGTCAATGTAAATAGTCGGATCCGTGTAGTCAGTTATGTCTGCCAGCACGTGAGTGTGCGAGCTTGGCGGGAATGTAGCCGGCTTGTTTAGAATTGCCGACCAGTCCACCGATGCAACACCGGAGGCATCTGCTACGGAATAAGACAGGGTGTTCCAGGCCGTAGATCCGTTACCATACTTAGTTCTGTTTGTATCCGTCTCAAGGCCAACTTCACCAGCGGCCAGCACCGGGTTAGCAGAAGTCCACTGCGCTGCAGTGCCTCTACGTAGCTTGATAACGGTTTGAGCTGGCATAGGGCTATTCTACCTTATCTACTGCTGAATCTCGTAAGTGCCGGCTATGTGGAAATTATCCGCAATGTCCAGGACTGTTGGCACTGTTGATGTAAACGGAATGTTGTAAGCAGTGTTGCCCTGTGCATCCAGCGACTTCAAGTAAACCTGGGTTGATCCAGCGGTAACGTGGCCCATGATCGGGTAGTCCCTGTTGGCTGAAATGTCGTGCAGGCAGCCATCCGAGAACTGGTAATTGCGCCTTGCAGGGAATGGCAAGGTGATGTAGTACTGACCGGTTCCAAAGTTGGTGATGTTGTCCATGTCTACGTCAAAAGCAAAGTGGACCATGTTGCCCCACTTGGTGTAGCTACCCGTAAATAATGGCGTGCCCGAGAAGGTTGGCTGAGTGCCAGTGGTTCCGCCTTGTGGGCTGTAGTTAATGTCATCGCCCTGCAGGTTCTTTAGCTGCACACGGCGAGAGTTCCGACCATCGTGATTGTGATCGCCAGGCGACGCTTGGTTAGGTTGGATACCCAGCGAGGTGCTATCGTGACTGG
>OGWN01000083.1_pt1 | contig 12633 bp, 6 predicted proteins | sample 1575921 | NCBI WGS metagenome assembly OGWN01 (sample SAMN07581531, study PRJEB24739) | freshwater metagenome
AGTTGGTTACAGCCGCTTGCATAAACAAAAAGGATGAATTATGGCATTAAATTTAGTTCGTAATAGTAAGGTATTCTTTACTACAAACGTAGATGCTACAACTGGTAAGGTAAATGCCACAGGCTTTACTAATGCCAATACCTATGAATTACAAGTTCTAGAAGGTTTTAGTTTTAGTCAGAATACAAACAATGACACAGTTACTATTATGGAAGCCGGTGCTGCACCAGTTCGTGGTCAGCGTAGCTTCAACACCAGCTTAGCTCCTGTTGATTTCTCTTTCTCTACTTACCTACGTCCAAAGAACGTTACAACTGCTATCAGTGCAGAAGAAAGCGTGCTGTGGAACGCAATGTTTAGCACAGTAAGCACCGATACAGCTGCAGTAACTGTTGGCGGTACAATCAGTGGCGTCACCTATGCCTTTGCTAGCGGTGTTGGTACAATTACTATTGCCGGTACTTCTCTAACAGCCAGCGGTATTGCTGTAGGTGATATTGTTGTTATCGGCGGTCTAACAGCTACTCCGGCAAGCAGCGATCCTTACATGAACGCAGCCGCAACAGTTGCCAGCATCAGTGGCACATCAATTACTCTAAACCTAGTAAACCCAATTACAGCTGCTACTACCTTAACACAATCCAGCTTAAAGTTTTACAAGAGCGCATGGGCTCCAGTTAAGTCTAGCTACAGTTATGCAAGTAGTGCTGCAAGCGATAAGCACCAACTACTAAAGTTTGGTATGATCTTCTTGGTTGACCAAGTTGCTTACGCAGTTGATAATGCTGCTATGGCTCAGGTAACTATCGATTTCGGCTTAGACGCTATTGCAACAGCTGCATGGACTGGTCAAGCTACTAGCCTACGTCAAGTAAGTACTAACCTAACTGCAACTGGTGGTAGTTTTGGCGGTTCTGGTCTAACAGGTAACTACTTAGCAAAAGTAACTGATGCTCAGTATATTACCAACAAGCTAAGCACAGTAGCACTAACACTAGTAAACAGCTTAAAAGATTCTACTGGTACTACACAAGGTGCTGCTGGTGATACATATACTGTACCAATTACTGGTGGTTCTATTACCATCAACAACAACATCACTTACCTAACACCTGCTAATCTGGGTGTTGTTAACCTACCAGTTGCTTACTACACAGGTACTCGTGCTATTAGTGGTACCCTAAACGCTTACCTACGTACAGGTGGTACGCGTGATACTGGCGAGCTTTTAGCGGATATGTTAGCTGCTGCCGCAGTAACAATCGAGCCAATGGCTGCTCTAGCTATCAGTATCGGTGGTGGCGCTAATACAGTTAAGGTTGTCTTAGACATGCCAGCAACTGTGTTACAGATTCCTAGCGTGGATGTTCAACAGGTTGTTTCTACAGCTATTAACTTCACTGCTGAAGGTTATGTACCAAGCAGCACAGCTGATGCAAATGCATACGACCTAACAAAGACAAACGATATCGCAGTTCGTTACTACGCTTAATTTGGTGTAGTCTTTACACAAGGGAAGGGTTGATCTCCTTCCCTACTTTTTACTATAATTATAGGTATAATTTCCAAAATGGCAATTTCATTAAAAACACTCCTAGTACCTTCCAAAGAAGTTGAAGTAGAATATCCAGGCATGCCTGGTTTTAAAGTTAACGTTAGTTTCCTTTCACGCGAAACGCTAGTTAACATTCGCAAAAAGGCGACAAAAACAACTTTCAAGAATCGTCAGCCTCAAGAAGAGCTTAACGATGAATTATTTTTACAGCTATATGTACAAAGTGCTGTAAAAGGTTGGAAAGGATTAAAACTAAGTTATCTAGAACAGCTAGCTCCAGTTGATTTAAGTGGTCAAGATATGAATGATGAACTTGAATACAGTGAGGAAAACGCCCTATTTTTGATGAAGAGCTCCGCTAATTTCGACGCTTTCATTAGTGAAATGGTAACGGACCTGGGAAACTTTCAGGCCAGCAGCGAGAAGAAATAAGTAAAATGTTATATTCTTACTTCCAGAACGCGTCTCTGGGAGTAACAAAAGAAACTTATTTTGAAATCTGCGAACAGCTAGGTACAGAGCCTTTGGAATCTGAAATACCTCTTGAGTTTGATGATTTTCCTGATGAGTTACAACAGGCATTAAGTATTTATTATAGACTGCGAGATGAATGGGATGGGTTTAATGGGGTTTACTTAGGTAAGAACTTCACCGGACTCGGAGATATACTAGACATTTATCAAGTAAGTAAAAATGAGCGACAAGAAGTATTAGACTGGATATTCGTAATTGATAGAGTACGGTCTAAGTATGTTGCTGAATCAAAGCCAAAAGAAACCAAGTAAATAGCCCCGTAAGAGAAGTCTTACGGGGTTATTTTTTGCTTAAAAAAATTATGGTTTGACAATCAAGTGCTACCATGATATAATAGGGTGATCAATAAAAACACACTCTGTGTTTAAAGGGAATCGTGCCCTTTAAATTGCTAATAGGAGAGACTATGGCAGATAACATAAAAATAGGTATTGACGTTAACTCTAACGGCACTACTGATCGCGAAATACAGAAAAGCGAAAAACTAAGAAAGTCATTAGAAGGTGCAGCTAATGCTGCAAGTAACGTAGGTGGAACAGTAGGCTCTCGTGCAGCAGCAGCAAAATACAGCCCTACAGCTATGTCCGAAGCTGAATATACTACAACTCGTGGTATAGCTGGTACAGGTGCAGGTGCTCGTGACTTCGCTAATCAAGCACAAGGTTTAGGCGGTTTAGTTAGATTATATGCAACATATGCGGCTAATTTATTCGCTGTAACAGCAGCATTCCAGGCATTGTCTAATGCCATGGAAACCACAAATATGGTAAAAGGCCTAGATCAGCTCGGTGCTGCTAGCGGTACTGCGCTTGGTAGCTTATCCAAGGATTTTGTAAAAGCCACTGATGGTGCTATTAGTTTCCGTGAAGCCATGGAAGCAACTGCAAAAGCCACAAGTAGCGGTATGTCAAGCAAACAGCTACTTGATATTGGCGATGTAGCTAAAAAGGCTTCTCAGTCTCTTGGCATTAACATGAGTGATGCTGTTAGCCGTCTAACTCGCGGTATTACTAAACTAGAACCTGAATTACTAGATGAATTGGGTATCTTTACCAAAGTAGGTAAAGCAACCGAAGATTATGCACGAAAAGTTGGTAAAGCAGAATCTAGCTTAACAGATTTCGAACGTCGTCAGGCATTTGCTAATGCTGTAATTGAAGAAGGCAAAAAGAAGTTTGCAGAGATAGATATTCCGGCAAATCCTTATGCAAAATTCTTAGCTGCCCTAAAAGACGTAGGGCAAACAATTCTAGAAGTTATAAATAAAGGTGTAGTGCCACTAATTAACTTCCTAAGCAGCAATCCAACAGCATTATTAGCGGCTATTGGTGCAATAGCTACAATGATTGTTAAACAAGCATTACCTGCTATTGGACAGTATCGCGCAGAACTACGAAAATCCGCTGATGAAGAATTAAGACTAGCTGAAGCCAAAAGTAAGGCAGCAGCTAAAGCTTTAGCAATATCTCGTGATTCTAAAGCAAAAGAGATACAGGCAGAAAAAGACAGAATAGCAGAGCTAAGAACCGCGCAGGTAGACACTGCTCAGGCTAGATTAGAAGCTGTCTCGAAAAAAGGTCTAAGTAAAGGTGTGCAGGCAATCTTAAAGAAGCCTGACATTCAGTCTATTAGTGATAAAGACTTAGACTTATTAGATAAACTAGGTAACAAACAAACAAAAGTAAGTGCTGCATACAGAGAATTAGCTGGAGCAATTAGATCCGCACAACAAGCAAACTTAGATTTTGCCAATAGTGAAAAGGCTCTAGAGGCTAGAAAGACAGCTGCTCCAGGCATGTTCAGTGCTGCTGGTGTGGCGGCATACAGAGCAGAACAAGCCCGTAGAGCTGCTAGTAGCAAAAATATTTTAAGTAATGTTGGAGATGTAGCTTCCGAAGCAGGAACTATAGCTGCTTTCAAAAGTCTGGGTAGCCAACTATCGGCTGAAAAACTAGGTGCTGTACGTACTGCCTTCACAGGAATTGCAGGGGCTGTTAGTATATTAGGTACAGCAATAGGTAACGTACTAACAGTAGTGTCTAGATTTATGGGCTGGATTGGTTTAGCCATTGGTGCTTATCAATTATTAACTTCAGCCTTTAGTAAGAACGGTGCTGAAGTATCGGCTTATGAAGATTCTTTACAATCTCTTGAATCTTCTACAAAAACAGCAACAGATACCGCTAAAAAATATGGGGATACACTATCTGTAGACAGTATTATTGCAAAGAACAATGCTCTTGGTAATATTGCCGATACAATGACAAAAGTAGCTGACAGTTTCGTAGCAGCAAAAGATAAATCTAGTTGGTTTGATAGTTTTACAAATAGTGTTTCGGGGTGGTTCGGAAAAAGCATGGAAGATAAGCTAATAGACCAAATGTCTAGTAGCATAAAGGCAGCTTTAGATAGTATTAGTGATCCTAATCTCAAGAAACAGGCAGAAGACCAATTCCTAGCATTAACCGGAGCTAAATCTCTAGACCAGCTACGTAGCAAGCTAGAGTCTATGAACTCTAAAGAGATTGAAGAGTTTAGTAAAAAACTGCCAAAAGCTTTACAAGATATAAAAACGCAAGCTGATAAAGTAGCTCAACCATTAAAATCTTTTAAAGATAGTATGCAAGCAGTAGATAAGGCTTATATGGACTTATCTAACTCACTAATTGAAAAGAGTCCTGCAACAGAGTTTGCTATTAAATTGAGCGACAGTGCTCGTTTAATTAAGCAAGCGATGCAAGACCCTATTTCAGCAGTAGCTACACTTAATTCCATACTTCAAGATACTACTCAAATAAAAATGTTCCCTCCAGAAGCTCAACAAAGCTTACTGGCAGCGGCACAGAATATGCAAAAGTTACAAGATCAGGCAACCAAAGCTAAAGATCAAATGGCTCAAGCAAGTATTAGATTAGGTACTTTAGAAGGCTTAAGAGATGCAGGTGTATCAGAGCCAGAGATCTTAAAAATTAAACTGGATGCTGAAGGTTTATTAAAATCTGCAACTGATACGTATGTAGCTGCTACCACAAAAATGCAGGAGCTTACCAGTAACGTAGACCGTGCACTAACAAAAACAGTTGCCGATTCTATAAAGCAAATTGAAGCCCCATTTACACGCGCACTTGCCCAAGCAAATATAGATACAGCAAAAACATTGCTAGGTTTACTACCAAAGTCTGCAGAAGGTGTAAAGCTACAAACACAACTAGAACTAGAAAGCATCGGATTACGTAAACAAGAGCTATCTCAAACACGTTTACTTATCCAAGCAATTAACCTAGAACGTATAAGTCGTGAAAGACAGGCTCTGGAAACTAAATTGAAAGATGAAAACATCGACGTAAATGACCGTAAGATGTATAATCAACAATTAAAAGATCTGGAACAAGAAAAACTTGCATACACTAATCCAAAAGAGCTAAAGGGTGCTGAAAGTTTAAGTACTGGTGCACAAACCGCTTTACGTCAAAATGCTGGCTATCTTGCACAGATGGCTGCTCTTGCTGGACAAGAACAGAGTGCAAAGATTAAAGGTGCTGTTGAAGGTGCTGGTGCAGAGTTTGATACACAATTAAAACAGCGTCAAGATGCTTTAAAATATTACGAAGCAGAATTGGCAGCTAAGCAAAAGAGCGTAGAGTATACTAACTTAACTGTAGAAGAACAAAGTGCACTTACTCAAGAGTACTACGATGCTATAAATACTTTAAAGGCAAACGTAGACTTAGCCGCTGAGCAAAGAGCCGTTGTAACTGCAACAGCAGCTATACAAGCATCCCAAGAGTTCGGAGCAAAACGAGCATTGCCAGTAGCAGAAAAAGCTTTAGAAACTGCTAAGCAAGAGCTTGGTATTGCACAACAAACTTTTGAAACCAATAGAGATGCTGGTGACGAGGCTCGCCGTAAAGCTCTACTGGAAGCAACAATTGCACGAGATGTAAAAAAGCAGAATACTGAGTACGAACATCAAGCTGAATTACGCAAAATCCAAGAAGAAACCACTGGTAAATTAGAGGATGTGCGTAAGCAGGAACTACAGTATTTAGTAGATAGTGGACAAATATCGCAAGACAAATATCGTGAAGAGACTTTAGCCTTAGATAAATCTAGACTACTTCGTGAGAAAAATAATCAACTACTACAACTAGAAGCAACCTATCTAATAGATGTAACAAAGCTACTAGAAGACTATGCAAAAGCAGCTACCGCGGACGATAGACAAAATGCTGCTGATAAGATTAAAAATAGGTCTGTTCAGTATGAAACTCAAGTAGCAGGTATAGATCAGGTATACGATGCTAATAACAAAATACTTGATCAGACTAAAGGCTTAAGTGATAGACAAACAGCCTATGCAGACATTGTTAAAAACTCATTTAGCTCAATGGCTGATGCTATGGTTGAGTGGGCAAAAACCGGTAAACTAAGTGGTAAAGACCTATTCAATAGCTTAATTGCCGATCTAGCGCGCTATGAGCTTAAACTACAAATGATGCAAATGTACGGAGCTTTCCGTAATGCTATATTTGGCGGCGGAAGTATGCAGGGCCTAGGATCTGTAAACCCACTGTCTGGAGAATACATGGGTTCTCTAGAATTTGCTACTGGTGGGATATTTGATGCCGGCCTACAAACTTTTGCACAAGGCGGCGCGTTTACAAATTCCATCGTAACCAGCCCAACTCTGTTCAAGTTTGCACAAGGTACTGGCCTAATGGGTGAAGCAGGTCCAGAAGCTATTATGCCTCTAAAACGTGATGCCAATGGTAACCTAGGAGTACGTAGTGGTAGTTCAGGCGGAAATGTTGATGTAGTAGTAAATAACTATAGCAATGCACAAGCTACAACTAAAGAAACTCAGGATAACCGAGGTAATCGCCGCATTGAAGTGGTTATTGGCGAAGCTGCTAGTGGTGAAATGGCACGACCAGGATCCAGCACTCAAGGTGCAATGCGTAGTACATATGGCTTACAGCCTCAACTAATTAGGAGATAATTTATGGCAGCTGCTTATACGTGGCCGCTAGGATTACCCCAAGTTCCTCAGAAGGGCTTCACCGAAACGGGTGGAGCCCTTATTATGAGAACTTCGATGGACGCTGGTATTGCAAAGCAACGTCGCAGAGGTTACAGTCCTAGTCAATTAAACTTAACATTTATTTTAACAAGTGCACAAGTAACTACACTAGAAAATTTTGTAGATAACACTATTCGTGGTGTTGCACGGTTTTATTTTCCACACCCAAGAACTTCTCAACAAGAAGAAGTTCGCATTATACCTCAAGGTGAAGGTACGCTATACAACCTAGCGTACCTTGCTCCTGGATACTGGACACTAACAATTCAATTTGAAGTATTACCATGAGTAGATTATCATCAATGTCGCCAGCAGCTTTAAAAGCTGTATTTTCGCCCGAATCGGACGAAAATTTAATAATGCTTATTACAATATATAATCCTGAAAATGAAAACCAAGTATTATATAGACTTGCTGACGGTTTTGTTGACGATCCCGTAAATCCAGGTAAGGCTTTGAGACTATCAACTACAACAGATACTCAAGTCGTTTACGGCGTAGTAAGTGGTGGGTATGAGTATACTTTTTTACCCATTGAGGTAACCTTACCAAACGAAGACGAGTCTCAGGCTCCTCGCTGCAGCCTAACAATGCACGATGTTACACAGTATTTAGTTCCTTTTATACGAACGCAACTAACAGGCCCGGCTAAGGTAGACTTAAAAATGGTGTTATCATCAACGCCAAATGTAGTCGAAGCTAGTTTTAGTGGCTTCTTAATAACAAACATTAGTTATAATGCAAGTACAGTAACTGCTGAATTAACCATGGTAAACTATGATCGTGAGCCTTTTCCTCAACATAGTTTTAGTCCACTATACTTTCCAGGATTATTTTAATGTGGTATAATAATTATATAGACATTCCGTACAAAGATGGCGGTCGTGACCGCACAGGGCTAGACTGCTGGGGTTTAGTGCGCTTGGTTTATAGCGACCAGTACGGTATTGAGTTACCAAGTTTCAGTACTGCATACTCTACAGTAAAAGACACAGCCCGTATTAGCGAGTTAAGCGCCCAATATAAAGAGCAGTGGGACGAGCTAACTGAACCAGAACCCGGTTGCGTTGTATTAATGCGTATCTTAGGTACTGAAACTCACGTTGGTGTTTACTTAGGTGAAGACAAGTTCCTACATATTCGTAGCGGTGCTAATTCTGTAATTGAAAGTATTCACTCAACAAAGTGGCAGCATCGTATCGTTGGTTACTTTAAATACACAGAAAAAGTTGCTGAATTAATTCAGGTTACAGCTAAACCGCACCCGCTGCGTAGCGAAAAGATCATAGTTCCAGTATTAGCAGGAACAAAACTTGATTTTCTGGCAGACTGGATTAAGTCTGAACACCAAGTCAGTGACGATTTAATACAAAAATCCGTATTTGTAGTAAACGGATTAGTGGTTCCACCAGATCAGTGGGCTACTAAGGTACTGCGCGAAACAGATAGCGTAGAGTATCGCGTTGTCGCGCGTGATAGTGATATGTTTAGATTAGTAGCCGTAATTGCTTTAGCAATATATGCCCCATATATTGCTAATGGATTATTGGGTGGTGCGGGAGGCTTTACAGCTACCACATTAACTGCGGGTACCGGTATGACAGTTGCCGGTGCAATAACTACCGGAGCAGTAATGTTAGCAGGTTCTGCCCTGATCAACGCTATTGCACCAATCCGTCCACCAGCCGGACCAGCCGATCCAGGCACCACAACTGCACAAAACATTATTACCGGTGCAAATAACCAAGGTGCTCCGTACGCTTCCATTCCAGTTGTCTTAGGCAAGATGCGTGTAACGCCTCCGCTTGGCGCTTATAACAACGTACATACTCGCGCCAACCCAAATTTCCGTGCTGATGATTCTGAAGCTGTGTTAACCGCCGGCGTAGCCGGAGCCGACACCTTTGTTGATATGTTACTTATCTGGGGTTACGGTCCTGTGGTAGTAGACGCGGCTACACTGCGTGTTGGACAAGTTCCGGTTTACAAAGACGATGGCTCCTTAAACTACAAAGGTTTCGACATAGTAACACTAGACTGGCAAACCGAGCCTAGTGCTGCACTAAAGCAGCACTTTGATGATATATACGGCAGTGATATTTCTCAGGCCTTTCCAAACGTACAGCTAACTTACAGTACATTATCTGACGGCACTACAAAAGCACAACCTCCAATTGGAAGAACTGATTACGGTATTACTACAGGTTGGACCCCTGCACCTCGTCCTACAGGCGAAGGTCCGAATGATCCAGCCTGGGTATCACACGGATTCACTCAACCAAGTTCAGAAATAAGTGTTGCTATTCAGTTTCCACAGGGTTTACGTGCTACTATTATTCAAGGTAAACGCGCTGGACAAAATCGCGCAGCCCCAGTTGGATTCCACCTACAGTGGGCAAAAATAATACCTGGTCAACCAAGTGATTGGCAAGACTGGGGTTACTATACAGTTGGCGGCACAGTAGCAGCCAGTACTTATACTGAGGAAACTATTTATGGCCCGGGCTGCTGGTATGAGGGCCAAGGAGATAGCTGGCAGCAGGTATGTGGCGAGTATACTGCAATTGGCGGTGGTGCTTCTTACATGGAAAATGAAATAATGGGTGGCGGTCCACTCAAAGACGCATTTACCTGGACAGTAACACTTTCACGTACTAGCTTGGTAGGTGGCGTTGTGCAGGAGTTATGGAACACAAATGATCTTATCCAAGTTCGTGTACGCCGTATCACAGGCGACAATACGGAACCAAATGGGGACTATCGTTACTCTCACACAGCTGTACTACAGTCTTTTACAAGTAAAAATACCAACACTAAGCCAGTTGTAGACCCTACTGGCACAAAGATAGCTCGTAGTGCTCTACAAATACAGGCCACAGATCAGATTAATGGTCAAATTGACGGCATTAACGCCATTGTACAAAGTATTTGTCCAGACTGGGATGTGGCAACTCAGACATGGATAACTCGCCCAACAAGTAATCCTGCATCACTATATCGTTATGTGTTACAACATCCAGCTAATGCCCGACCTGTGTTAGATACACAACTTGACCTGGTGCAGCTACAGCACTGGCACCAATACTGCAATCAAACGCGTACAGTAACATATACAGATTCAGCAAGTAACTCTTATACTTTAACTACTACACTACAGTACAATAATATACTTGGTAATAGCCCTCGAGCAGTGCTTGAAGTACTACGAGATATTTGTGCAGCCGGCAGGGCAAGCCCTGCAATGGTAGATGGTAAATGGTCTGTTGTTATTGACGAACCAAAAGCAACTATCGTTCAGCATTTTACACCACACAATAGCTGGGGATTCGAGGCTACAAAAATGCTTCCTAAAATGCCAGATGGCCTAAAGGTGCAGTTCAATGACCGAGACAATGATTATGTACAAAAAGAAGTCCTAGTAACTTATGCAAATAAAACCCCTAGTAGCGCTTCTTTCTTGGAGTCGATTCAGCTACCTGGCGTTACAAGCACTGCCGAAGCAATTGACCATGCACGCTGGCACTTAGCACAAATTAAGCTACGTCCTGAAGTTTATACAATCAATACGGATCTAGAATATATTGTGTGTAACCGTGGCGATCGTGTAAAAGTAACACACGATGTTCCACTTTGGGGCGGCGGTAGTGGTCGCATAAAGAACATTATTGCCAGCGGCCCAACGGTTTATTCAACCACAGTCTACGGATTCCTGTTAGATGAAGAAATCTACATTGATCCAGCCAAATCTTACAACATACGTCTTCGTGATAATCTAACAGGTAGTAGTGCTTTATACGCTATTACAAGTAGTTTCGCTGTCAGTACTTTTGCACGTAGCAATAATATTGCAACTATTAAGTTTGCTGCTCCGCATGTGCTACAAGCAGGCTATACCGCTGACCTTACAGGTGTATCGGTCTCAGGACTGCCTACCTCAGTAACAATATCGGCCATTACCTATAACTCATCCACAGGTCTACCTGATGGCATACAGTTTAGCAATACTGGCAGCAACGTTAGTGCGTATAGTATTACTGGTAGTGTAAAGTTAACCAGTAATTATTACCACAGTGTACAGTTATCTAGTACGTTTATTACGTCCGTACCTGATACCTTACCGCAACAACTATTTTTATTTGGCGAAGTACAAAAAGAATCTCAAGACCTAATAGTAACAAAAATTGAGCCTACAACAAATAAAACAGCTAGACTAACACTAGTAGATTATGGTGTAAGCAGTGCATTTAATATTTTTACTCAATATAATGAAATTGCCTCCACTACTACATTTGTACCAAATATAACTCAACGCTACACAGACCTTACGTATCTAGTAGGTGATTATGTTCCTTATGTAGATATATCGCAAGTTGTAAGTGATGAAACAGTTATACGTCGCTTAAGCGACGGTACCTATGAGTATTTAATTCGCGTACCTTTTAAAAATGTAGAGCAAGACGGTATTACACCTATAGTGCTATCAAATGACGTAGTCTATGTAGAGGCTCAGATGCTACCAGCAAATATGCCTGATACTAGCGGAGCAACTATATTTAGACAAGATTTAACTGCTGGTTCTATTGACTTAACCGGAGTTACTGACGGGTTAGAAGCTTTATCAATAACTCCTACTACAGAGGGAGTTTACAGATTTAGATTACGTTATGTTACTAAATCCGGTAAACTTGGTCAGTGGTCTAGTTGGTACTTGCATAAAGTAATTGGTAAACGTAATCCTCCTGCAGACGTAACCTATCCGGACGGTGGTTATCGCATAGAAGCAGAAAAACTAATCTTAAGCTGGAATGCAAATACTGAACCAGATTTTGCGTACTATGAAATTCGTACGTTTAATGCAGGTTGGGGCAATGACGAGTACTTATTTAGAGGAAATGTTACTGAACTGGCTGTAACACCAACAGGTGCAGGCACTACAGATACTTGGTATATTAAAGCAGCGGATACTGTAGGAAACTATAGTACTAATACAGCAGTTATATCATTTAATTATCCAAGTGTAGCAAATATTTCTGATATATTTGAAGAATATATTGACACTAGCTTAACAGAAGCGACTATTACACTTAGCTGGGACCCTGTTCTACCTACATTTAGTTTAAATACTTATGAAATAGCGTATACTGATACGTCCGGACAAAGAAATAGCCCTCCTACTCCTGACAAAAATATCATTAAGTACACTACTTCTCCAAGTATTATACTGCCAGCTAACTGGATAGGTACACAAGAATTTACAGTTACAGTAGTAGATAAGTTAAATCAAAGATCTAGCGGATATAGCAAACAAATAGTTAAACTACCTCCTAATCCTATTACTAGTCTTAAAATACAAGTAATTGATAATAATATATTATTATTCTGGTCGTATGGTGCAAAAACAAGTTTACCTATACTACACGCTTCACTGAAACGAAGCACAGATGGGGGTATCGTGACTGGGAAA
>OGWN01000084.1_pt1 | contig 12628 bp, 13 predicted proteins | sample 1575921 | NCBI WGS metagenome assembly OGWN01 (sample SAMN07581531, study PRJEB24739) | freshwater metagenome
CCGAGATCTACACTATAGCCTACACTCTTTCCCTACACGACGCTCTTCCGATCTGCGGCACTACCTATACTGGTTGCACGTTCCCTGTTGTGCTGCGGGATTACCCAACATATACATTGGTTCCTATCGCAAATGATTCGTTCATTCAATGGACGGGAAGTTTCAAAGCATTTGAGGCTGTGCTATGAATGTGATTCCACCAGTTGACGGAACAAACAATATCCGGTTTGCGGAATTTGTGCGTATTACCACACCGGATCAAACCGTGCGGTTGGCAACAACCCCATCGGCATTAACTATTCCAGCCGTTGATTCGCAACCATTTACGGCATTAGGATCATTGGTTCGGATTGGCGAAGCCCAACGTGACATTAAAAGCACAGCAAATGAAACTGTGTTTACGCTTGTTGGGATTGATACGGCTAACCTTGGCTTTGTTCTAGGGCAAGATATTAAAGGTAGCCAAATTGAAGCATGGCACGGCTTTTTTAACACCGATGGCGAATTGATTACCGGCGGTGGAACTGGTGGTTTGTACCAATTTTTTAACGGTTATATTTCATCCTTTTCTATTAACGAACAATGGATGGAAGAAATCAGACAATTTGTTGGCGTAATCACAGTTAGCGCATCATCTATCCAGATGATTCTAAAAAATAGAACGGCTGGAAGATACACAAACGATAACTCATGGCAATTTTTTAACAATGGCGATACAGCCATGAACCGGGTTGCGTTTGTATCAACTATTAACTATTACTTTGGTAAGGGCGCAAGCGCAAATAGTTAACATGATAAGACAAGCAAACAAACACGATAAGACAACAATCATTGAACTAATGCAGTTATTCCGCAAAGAAAGTGACATTGCGGAATACAGAGAATTAAACAATCCAGAATATTGGAATCATTTGTTAGATCACATACTTGCCGGTGCGGGTGTTGTTTTTATTGATGATGACAAAGGATTGTTGATGGCATTGATTGCGCCATTACCGTGGTGCAACAAAACGTATCAGCTTTTTGAACTTGCGTGGTATGTCAAGCCGGAATACCGTAACACTACACTTGGCTACAGACTTCTAAAAACCTATGTTGAGTATGGCAAACAACTGAAAGAACAGGGTAGAATTAAGCTGTTCACTATGGCAAAAATGGTGACCAGCCCGGACATAAAATATGACAGGTTTGGATTCCGTAAACTTGACGAAACGTGGGTTCAATGATGTTTAAGCGCATTTGGGTTTTACTGACCCTGTTGACATTTACGGCACCGGCATTTGCCATTGGCGCAACGATTGCTGCCATTCTAGTGACGGAAGGCATATTGATTGCCGGTTCCTTTGCTGCTGCTGCGACTGCGTTTGCAATTAACATGGTTGTTTCTGCGGTTGTTTCTTACGGCTTATCTGCGGCATTTGGGGCAAGCGGTTCAAATGGTGACGGCAATCTAGGTAGCCCCGGCAACACTCCTGACCTTGGCAATCGTTTACAGCTTTCCCCTGCGACTGACAACAAACTACCTGTTGTGTATGGCACAGCATGGGTTGGTGGCATTATTACTGATTTAAGCATCACAGAAGATAATCAAAATCTTTATTACGTCTTATCGTTATGTGAAGTTACAGGGGTTTCATCACCAGACACAATTACGTTTGGCGATATTTATTATGGCGGCAAAAAAGTTGTTTTTGATACAAACGGGTATAGTGTATTAAAACTTGTTGATGAATCAACAGGCGTAGAAGATACAACCGTTGCCGGAAAAATTGACATTTATTTATACAGCAACGGTTCCAATCAGCCAGCAAACAATTCGCAAAGCGCAATTAGCATAATGCAAGCCAGCGGCTTGACTTATACATGGGATAACACAAAGTTAATGTCTAATTGTGCGTTTGCAATTATTCATTTGCGGTATAGCGTAACTGCAAACATTCGTGGCATTAACCAAACAAAATTCCAAGTAACTAATAGCCGCACCAGCCCCGGTGATGTATTGGTTGATTATCTGCAAAACACTCGTTATGGCGGTGGTATTCCGTCAACGCAAATTGATAGCACAAGTATTCAAGAATTGAATACATATTGCGCCCAAGCAATGACCTATACAACTTATAGCGGCACAACTTCTACGTTGACTAGGTTCAAATTTGATGGCGTTGTTGATACAAAACGTGCCATTATGGATAATTTGCAAGACATGGCATCTAGTTGTGATTGTCTTATTAAATATAATGAAATCACAGCTAAATGGGGTGTTATTGTTCAAAAGCCAACCTATACGGTTGCAATGAATGTTGATGACAGCAACATCATATCCGGCATATCCATTTCCCCAATGGATTTGGCAAGTTCATACAATATCGTTGAATGTAAATTCCCGGATAGCACAAATCAAGATAGCTTTAATACGGCTACATTTGATTTGGCAACTATTGATCCATCATTGTTGTTTCCAAATGAACCAATTAACAAAATGTCAATTAGCTTGCCATTTGTTAATAACAATGTGCGGGCGCAATATATTGCCAATCGTTTGCTAAAAACTGCCCGTGAAGATTTGAACGTGCAATTTGATTTGGCGTTTACTGGTTTGCAATTAGAAGCCGGTGACGTTATTAGTGTAACCAACGTAAACTACGGTTGGGATAACAAATTATTTAGATTGAACAAAGTTCAGGAAACATTTAATGACGATGGTTCTATTGTTGTTAAATTGAATATGTCTGAATTTAACGCATCCATTTGGGATGACGTAAACATCACGCAATTTACACCAAGCACAAATACTGGCATTGGTGATCCTACATTTTTTGGAACGGTTCCAGCACCAACCATATCCAATCAACAGCCCAATGCGGCAATTCCTTCATTTAATGTTAATGCCACAACATCTTCATCCGGCATTATTCAATATGCTGAAATTTGGTATTCTGCATTTGCGTACCCAACAGAAAGCCAGCGTATTTTTGCCGGTGTAACGGCAACGCAATCCAATGGCAATCCATACAATCCAAACACCGCATTGCCACCAGTAACGCTGACTGGAATTCCATCTGGTCAATGGTATTTCTTTAGCCGAATGGTTAATAGTCTGGCATCATCACAGTTTAGTTCTGCAAGCACTTTGCTAAATTGGGGGCCAACAACATATCAGTTTGAACAGCGGTATCTGATGGTTGCGTATGCGGATAATCAATCCGGTGGTGGTTTCAGCCTGTACCCAACCAATAAAGATTGGTATGGATTGTGTAATCAAAGCACTTCCAATCCTGTTACCAACCCAACAGCATATACATGGTATCCAGCAAGCCCTGCGTTTGGCACCACAAACTTCCTGCTTTACATTAACCGTCAGAACCGTAAGTTTAGTTTTGCATCTGGGGCGGCTGTGTACGCAAGCCAAACTGGTGCTTACGTTCCTGCGGATACTGCATCTTATGACCAATCGTTATGGTCTGCCCTTCCGGTTACCACAAACTACATTGATTTAGATGCCCGCACAGGTCAGCTTTTGCAAGTTGGCACATCGTCTGTATCTGCTTCAGATGGTTTGATCCGTGTAACCAACACGCAAAATGGCACCGTTGTTGCGGCACTTGAACGATTCCTTAACTTCGGTGCGGGCGTTCAATACAAAACCAGCCCGGTTGCCAATCTAACCATTGATATTTATGGGCGTGTAGTTGGCTTTACGTCACCGGATAATTTCTACTTTACAGAAACAACATTTACCGCCATTGCGGGCCAAACGTCATTTAGCCTATCCCATACCGTAGGCAACATCCTAATTTTCCGTAATGGCATCCTTTTGGATGCTGATGACTATACGGAAAGCGGTTCTGGCTTTGTTCTGGATAACCCATGTACCGCCGGGATGCACATTGTTGTGCTAAATATGCGGGCTGAAACTACGGACATTTATTATGAACCGTTAAATATCAGCATTGCATCTAGCACAACCAACAGCGTAACTTACGCATCTGGAAGCAATCCATACCAATACATTAACGCTGGCGATCAGCTTTGTTTTTCAAATACGGGTAGCCCAACAACCTATACCGTGGCAAGTGTTAACTATAGCACCCGTGTAATCACATTTACCGGAACGATTAGCGGCGCAACTGCTGGATTAACAATTTACAACTATCGTGCGGCTTCTACAAGCTACCCACCATTTAGTAGATTTACCACAACGCTAACCAGCCAAAACAGCTACACCCCAACTGAATGGTCATTCCGCAGCGGATTTGAACTTATCTTCCTGAATGGTTCGGCATTTAACGCATTAGATTATGACATTACTGATGGTGCGTTAACGGCATTGCCTTCACCGGCATCTGGATTGTTAACGGTTATTCAATTCAATGAAAACAATCTTTCTGTGCCGTGTGCCAACTGCGCCAATTCCATCCAAACAACGCAGGAAGGTATTACAGAGTATGCGTTTGCACACAATGTGGATGCGTTTGTTCTGTATGCTAATGGCAGTCTGTTAGCTGAAGATTATGACTACACAGATACTTCATCAATTTATACGTTGCTGGAAACGCCAAATAACAGTTATACTGTGCTACAGCAACAAACTTTTGCTAGGGTGGGTGCCGCATGACGCAAGCCTATAATTTAAGCCAGTTAGCCAACAACGTAAATTCCAGCGGGTTGCTGGATGCTTCAGTTGGTTTGAACAATGCCGTTCCATTGGCTAATGGTGGCACCGGGTCAACTACTCCGGACAATGCCAAAATTGCATTAGAAGTAATCACATCAACCACGGGTTCTGAAGTATTGCCCTCTGGTACTGTGGCAGAACGTGATGCAACACCACAAGCCGGTTATATCCGTTTTAACACCGACTACAGTAGTTTTGAAGGTTATAATGGGGCTGGTTGGGGTTCTATTGGTGCGGGCGCAAAAGGCGGCGGTAACAATCAAGTTTTCTTTGAAAACGATCAGACTGTAACTGTTGACTATACAATCACAACTGGTAAAAATGCTATGTCTGCGGGGCCAATTACCATTGATACCGGAATTACAGTAACCGTACCAACCGATAGCACTTGGACTATTGTTTAAGGAAAAATCATGGCAGGTCAATTAACAATCGACACATTGAAAGCATCCAGCGGGGTGCTAGGAACCCAAAACGGGATGACGGGCATTGCAAAATGTTGGGTTACTTTTACTGGCATGGGGGCTGCGTCGGTAGTGGCATCGTTTAATGTTTCAAGCGTAACTAGAAACTCTAGTGGCAACTACACAGTTACCTTTTCAACCGCAATGCCAAGTGCAAGCTATGTTGCAGTCGCAAGTGGCAATCAGATTGCAACATACAACAAAAGAGGCTGTGTATCTCCTATAACTTATGCAACAGGAAGTTTGGTTGTAACTTGTTGGGATGGTTCTAATACTGCTTGTTATCCACTTACAACATACGTTACTGATTACGATGTAATCAACGTAGCAATCTTTGGCGCATAAGGACAAATCATGGCAGGTACTATAACTTGTGGAACATTGTCCGATGGGACAAACAGCACTTCCAGCACGAACTGTATTAAAGGCAGCGCAAAGGCGTGGGCTAACTACAACGGTAGCACCCCGGCATTAGACGGAAGTTATAATTTCACTAGTGTAACAAAAAACAGCACCGGAAATTATACGTTTAATTTTACTAATGCAATGTCTGACGTTAATTATGCGGCTGTTGCTGCCTGTGGCGCAGTAGGTGGCTCTGGAACAGGCGAGGTTCTTACCAGCAATTTTACAACAACTTCGTTTTTGGTTCGCTGTTTTAATTCCAGCGGATCAAGCAATTTTGATTTTTATCCAGTATCAATCGCCGTTTTCCGCTAATCGAAAGGAATAATCATGTCAGTCACAATTTCGGGTAGCGGTCAGATTATTAAACAGGTGATTCAAGTTGTTAAGACAGATACGTTTTCAATGTCTAGCACAACTTATGCTGATATTACAGGGTTGTCAGTATCTATAACGCCGACAAACGCTTCAAATAAAATTTTGGTTGTTTTTTCTGTTAATGCAGTTCCGTCAAGCACAAACAACGGTCTTGCGTTGCAGCTTGTTAGAAACACAACTCCAATTTGCATCGGTGATCCGGCATCACCACGGCAACAAGCAACGTCAATGATTGGATATAGTGGCGATCCAAATACAACAAATTATTGTTCTGGAACATATTTAGATTCTCCGGCAACAACTTCTGCCGTAACATATAAAGTGCAAATTGCCATTCAAAATAGCGCATCGGCATTTGTCAACAGAACTCAAAATGACACAGCCGCTATTTATGGAACTAGAAGCGCATCAACATTAACTGTTTATGAGGTGGCGTATGCCTGATATTACTAGCGCATTACCAGTTATTCGACCTAATTCAGAATGGATTTTGGATGGTGAAGAATACTCTGGCTTAACTTGGCTTCCAACTAATACGCAATTAAAGCCAACCGAAGAAGAAATCAACGCCGAAATTGCTCGACAAGAACAGCAAGCCCCTCTGGACGTTTGTAAAACCAAAGCCAAAGAACTGATCGCTGCTGTTGATTGGGCGGTTTTGCCTGATGTTGGGCTGGCGAATGTTGCTGATTTCACGGCGTATCGTGCTACGCTACGGGCTTTGATTTTGAATCCCGTTGCCGACCCTGTTTTTCCGACTGAACCGCAACCTGTCTGGGAGTAATACAAATGCAAGTTATTATTTTTAAGAATGAAAATGGTGGTGTTGCCACTTGTATTCCAACTGGCGAAATTAGCATTGAAGCCGTTTTGGAAAAAGATGTACCAAAAGGCAAAGGTGCACGGGTTGTTAATTATGCCGACCTTCCTGTTCAGCATAATGATTTTTATGACGCATGGGAAATGGACGCAAACAGCGTTACCGTTAATTTGTTCAAAGCCAAAGAATTGACCAAAACCCGTCTGCGGGCTGAACGTGAACCGCTACTTGCGGCACAAGATGTGGCGTTTCAACGTGCATTAGAAACTGGTGGTGATACCACGGCTATCGTTGCAGAAAAGCAACGTCTGCGGGATATTACAAAACTTGCCGATGATGCACAGACGCTTGACGAACTGCGTGGTATTAAATGCTAAAATGATGTAATAAAATAAGACATGATGCGGCGGGGTGTGAGTGCACCCCCGTTTAACCGGAAAAGGGGCAATCATGGCAGTTTTTAACAAAAACAGTTTATATCAAGTTAGCGGATTTGATAACCCGATTATTGCGGGCGAGTTGGTTTACCAACAAAAAACCTATTGGAATCTTGGCATTACAGGCGATGATGGCAACCCGGTTGACCTTACCGGCGCAACCATTAACGCACAAATCGTGCGGCGTGAATTAAGCAACGTACACGATACCCGTTATGGTCTTACGTTTGATATTGCCAATTACACGCCAACCCCTGATCCAATTCCGTTGACCATTGAAAACCGTGACGATGCGGAAGGGTCTTTTACACTTGTCATTGATGATGACGCATGGGATTTGGTTGATTCAGACGCACAGCTTGCTATCAATAGCGTAAATGGTGCGGGCTTTTCTGGCCGTATCAAGATTGGGTTTCCGGCAAGCACCGGCACCCCTGCTGATGACAACATCATTTTCCTGCTGTTTATCGTGCGTTCTGATGGCATCGTGAAAGTCTAATCATGGCAAACCTAAATGTAACCGTTCAGGACGCAAACAACCTGAATGTTGAAATAGTACCCGTACCAAAACAAACGATCCAGATTAACCGTGGCGTTGGTGGCGCATCCGGCTATTCGGGCTATTCTGGTTATTCAGGATATAGCGGTTCGGCTGGTTCTGCGGGCGCATCTGGAACGTCTGGTTATTCTGGCTACAGCGGTTATTCTGGCTCTGGTTTTTCTGGTTTTAGTGGTGCATCAGGTTATAGCGGGTTTAGTGGCGCACAAGGAACCAGCGGTTTTTCTGGTATTAGTGGTTTCAGCGGCACATCAGGGTTTAGCGGCATTTCTGGTTGGTCAGGCATTAGTGGCTGGTCTGGCGAAAGCGGTGCATCTGGTATTAGTGGCTATTCGGGTTTTAGTGGTTATTCTGGTCAACAAGGTACTTCCATCAATGTTATTGGTGAAGTTCCCACGGTTGGCGATTTGCCACCAACTGCCAACATTAACGATGCTTATATTGTTACTGCCGATGGTGACCTTTGGGTTTGGGCTGTAACTGGTTGGTATGATGCCGGTCAGATTGTTGGGCCACCGGGCGAATCTGGTCTGTCTGGTTTTTCTGGCTATTCTGGCATCAGCGGTTTTAGCGGTTTTTCTGGCATTTCTGGCTGGTCAGGCATCAGCGGTTGGTCGGGCGAATCTGGATATAGTGGTTTCAGCGGTATTAGTGGCTGGTCAGGCGAATCCGGCACTAGCGGCTATTCAGGCTTTAGCGGGATTAGTGGTTATAGTGGTTTCTCTGGCATCAGCGGCTTTAGCGGTATTTCTGGTTATAGCGGTGATTCTGGCATTAGCGGCTGGTCTGGTGAATCTGGCTACAGCGGTTACAGCGGTAGTGGTGTAAGCGGTTATTCTGGCTACTCTGGTTTTAGTGGTATTAGCGGCTACAGCGGGGCTATCGGTGAAAGTGGATATTCGGGCTTTAGCGGCGAAAGTGGCTATTCAGGCTTTAGCGGCATTAGCGGCTTTAGCGGTGATTCTGGTATTTCCGGTTATAGCGGTTCTGGTGTATCTGGCTGGTCTGGATATTCCGGGATAAGTGGTTATAGCGGTATATCCGGCTATAGCGGATTTAGCGGTATTTCAGGCTGGTCAGGCGAATCTGGCTATAGTGGCTTTAGTGGCATTTCTGGATGGTCAGGCGAAAGCGGTTATTCCGGTTATTCCGGGTCTGGCGTTTCTGGTTATTCTGGATACAGCGGATTTAGTGGTATTTCCGGCTTCAGCGGCGAATCTGGTTATTCTGGTTTCTCTGGAATTTCCGGTCAAGATGGCGCAAGTGGCTATAGCGGGATTAGTGGTTATTCTGGAATTTCTGGATATTCCGGCTGGTCAGGCATTTCTGGTTACAGCGGTAGCGGCGTAAGCGGTTGGTCTGGCTATTCTGGTATTAGCGGCTACAGCGGTTTTAGCGGCATTAGCGGTTTTAGCGGAATTAGCGGTTTCTCTGGTCAATCTGGCTTTAGCGGTTTCTCTGGTCAGAATGGTGGTGGTGGCGCACAAGGTTTCTGGGGGTCGTTCTACGATACAACTGACCAAACTGCCGGAAGCACAACCACGGCATATCCTGTTGCGTTAAACAATACCGACCCTGCCAGCAATGGCGTAAGCATTGTCAACGGCAATGAAATTCACTTTGCCAATAGCGGTGTCTATACCATTGCGTATTCATTGCAGCTAACCAATACGCAAACATCAACCAGCGCAAACAACAACGTCAACATCTGGCTGCGTAAAAACGATACGGGTTCTGCCGGTGATGTAGCAGATTCCAATTCTGTTTTCCAAGTTCCGCTATCGCATGGCGGTACACATGGTCAACTGATTGCGGTTACGCCATTCACCGTTGACATTACGGCTGGTGACTTCTATCAAATTATGTGGCAGACGGAAGATACGTCTATCTACATTGAAACGATTGCGGCCGGTACTACGCCTAACACACCACAAACACCATCAGCTATTGTTACCGCAACGCAAGTGATGTATACGCAAAGCGGCTATAGCGGTATATCCGGTTATAGCGGGTTTAGCGGCATTAGCGGCTATTCAGGTTTTAGCGGTATTAGTGGTTTTTCTGGATACTCTGGTCAAGATGGAACCATTGGTCACGATGGCGCATCGGGCTATTCTGGCTATTCTGGTTACAGCGGCATTAGCGGTTATTCAGGTGCGGTAGGCGCAACTGGTGCTTCTGGATTGTCTGGCTATTCTGGCTGGTCTGGAATTAGCGGGTATTCTGGCTTTAGTGGCATTAGTGGCTATAGCGGCGCAGTTGGCGCACAGGGTACAAGCGGATACAGCGGTTATTCAGGTATTTCCGGTTGGTCTGGTATCAGCGGGTATTCTGGTGCTGTCGGTGCCACAGGTGCAAGCGGTATTTCTGGCTACTCTGGTTGGTCTGGAATCTCTGGTTATAGCGGTTACTCCGGTGCCGTTGGCGCAACTGGCGCATCTGGTTTTAGCGGTTATAGCGGGATCAGCGGTTATAGTGGTTACTCTGGAATTTCTGGTTATTCTGGTGCTGTCGGTGCTACAGGCGCAACAGGCGCATCTGGTTTTAGCGGCTATTCTGGAATCAGCGGTTATTCTGGTTTTAGCGGTGCAGTTGGCGCAACAGGCACATCAGGTTTTAGTGGTTACAGCGGCATTAGTGGTTACAGCGGATTCTCTGGAATCTCCGGCTGGTCTGGTATTAGTGGATTTTCTGGACGTTCAGGTTATAGCGGCTATTCTGGCACTAACGGAACCAATGGCGCATCAGGTATTAGCGGTTATAGCGGCTATAGCGGTGCTACGGGTGCCACGGGTGCTACTGGGGCTACGGGTACATCAGGCTTTAGTGGTTATAGCGGCATCAGCGGTTATAGCGGCTACAGCGGCCCAACTGGTTCGGCTGGTTCATCTGGTTTTTCTGGCTATTCCGGTTATAGTGGTGCAACCGGCCCTACGCAAATGTATGGGTCTGCTGCCACCAAAGCAATCTTTTATAACTCTGATACTATTGCAGAAAACATAACCATTAACGCAGGAACAAATGGTTTGTCTGCTGGCCCAATCACCATATCTACCGGCTATACGGTAACTGTAGCGACAGGGGCGGCATGGGTAATTTGTTAACAAAATAGGATAAGACATGAATCAACAAGATATGGAATACAGATTACAGCTAACAAATAACTTTGAACGGGCGGTTTTCCTAAAGGGTGATGAAGTTCACGCAAGGGAAACTGCCCGGTATCAATGGGCAAAAGCTAATTTGTTAGGTAAGAAAGTGCTGGAAATCGGCTGTTCCAGCGGCTATGGCGTTCAATTCCTGCCCAATGATATTGACTATACTGGCGTAGATTATGACCACACGATTGTTGATGTAGCTAATGAACAGGGTTGGGGTGATAACTACAAGTTTATCAATGCGGATATTAACCATTTCCCGCTAGAACAATATGACACCATCATTGCCTTTGAAGTAATTGAACATCTCGATAATGGGCTAGAACTTGCGGAACGGCTCAAAAAGCATTGCAAACGGCTTTTGATTACCTGCCCTTGGATGGAACCGCCGGGATTCTGGGGTGAGCATCATAAGCTACACGGCTTAAATGAATCACACTTTAATGGATTTGACTTTCATTACATTGATGAATTTGGTGCAATTACAGAACAGCGCAAGCCGATCCATGAAGGTAACCGATTTAATTTGATGATTGCCCGGTGGGATAAACGTGACCGGGTGCTTTGTTCGATTGCCACCCGTGGGCGGTACTTTACTACCCTGCCAATGGTCATTGAAGCCATTATCAATCAAACCCGCAAGGTGGATAAGCTGGTTATCTTTGATGATAACGATGAACCGCAAGATATGCGTCAGCACTTTCTGTACGGTCACTTGTTCCATATCCTAGATACCAAACAAATCCAATGGGAATGGCTGTTTGCCGGAAAAAAGGGCCAGCATCATATCCATCAAGCTGCTAACGAAATGGGTTATGAATGGGTTTGGCGGGTTGATGATGATGCCATACCCGAACCCAACGTATTGGAAAACCTGTATAAGCACATTGGGGAAAAAGTTGGTGCGGTTGGTGGTGCGGTCATTACCCCACCCCTTCCTGCGGCACCGCTAGAATCCACGGGAACCATCGAAAACATACAGGTGGAACCCAACATTCAAAGGGTCAGATACCGACCACAAAACAATGCCGGGTTTGCCTTCAGCCCACGCAAGATGCTGGAAAAAAGAATCGCAGCTTATCCAGATGCGGCAATCCTTAATTAGTTGCTTTAGGTCGGCTAACGGCAGATTGGCACGAAAATCCGTGGTTAACGGCTGTTCGCCAGCAATACCTACCTGAATAACTGGTTCATCAATCAGGGATAACAATTCCTGCCAGAACGGATAATTCTTTGGGTTTTGCTTACCGCTATGCAGGGCTTTGGCGTATGGGGCTATAACTATCATTTGATGTATAGCTTTCTGTAAGCATCTTCCAGACTGCCAGACCAATCCCATTCAGACATTTTCTTATAGATGTTGAATTGCTCAATGTCACCAAATAAGGCTTTGGCTTCAGCAATAGACCGGCACGGGATGATTTCAGGGTAGCAGCCAAAGACTTCCGGGTTATCCAGTTCCGGCAAAATCTTGCTAAAAACCACATGGTCACCCATACCATTGTTCAGCACCACAATAGTCTTTTCACGGAAGCCAATAACATTTTGAAATATGGCTTCATCGTGGTCATAGTTAGCTTTGCCGGTTTCGCTACGAATACCGCCTTCTGGATTCCTTAGATGCCATGTAACCGCATTGGGAACCACCCAAAGTTCATAGCCCTTTTGGTGCAACCCATAAGAAAACAGAGTTTCCTCACGATGCTCCAAGGTCGTATCGTGACTGGGAAAC
>OGWN01000085.1_pt1 | contig 12524 bp, 14 predicted proteins | sample 1575921 | NCBI WGS metagenome assembly OGWN01 (sample SAMN07581531, study PRJEB24739) | freshwater metagenome
TATAGGATCAACAATGCGGCCCTAACATCCGGTACCGAACGTATGTACAGCAAGCCGCTAGTCACGGTGAGCCAAGGCAGCTTCCAACGGTTCCCACTTATCCGTAAAACTGTGGTGCTTTACCTAGTTAAGAGAAACTAGATTGCTATGACGGCTGATAGAATGTGTAAGCGTAACAGGGTCGCCGTCCTTCCCTGTTAGCCGGATTTAAAGCTACGTAACCGGCATAGTTTACGGTTTTGTACCAGCCTTAGCCAGGCTCCCGACCATACATCCCTTAACAGTTCGGCTGAAGTAGAGGTGGTTAAGAGGACTTAAAACCGCGTCAATGGCTTCGGTAGCAACGATATGCTACGTGGGAGAACGTAACCCACCCCTGTATAATAGAATCTTGTTTGGGAAATATAGTAAAGCAGTAACCACGGTTGCTGCTGTGAGAGGTGTATTGACGACGTACCCTGCTATGTAGCTTGGCTTATAAGGTAACTAGGTGCCGGTATGATGGTGGCAGCAACCGCTTCATCAGAGGGTTCAGTCTAGCGATCCAAGACCTGTTGGGGTATCTCAGAAATAGCTCGCGTTACTGTTTTACTATATCTCCGAGTGTAGCGCAGCTTGGTAGCGCATCTGCTTTGGGAGCAGAGGGTCGTAGGTTCGAATCCTACTACTCGGACCAATGCGATGTATAAATATTTTTGTACATCAACAATGCGGGTATAGCTCAGTTGGTAGAGCACTTCCTTGCCAAGGAAGATGTCGAGAGTTCGAGTCTCTTTGCCCGCTCCAACTAATCATGACCGACAAAAAACAACCTAAAAAGATTTACTGGCGTAGACACGAGATCCCAATCGCGGATTATTTAATGAGTCATCAGCAAGCTTTGCGTGATGATTTTATGCGAGGGTTTGATCAATTAAAAGACGCCGCAAGAGCCCACACTAACCCAGTGTTGGATCGAAGACATTTAGGAATCCCACTTGAGGTGTCATCAAAGTGGATTACAACAAATGACAAGCCCAACGTGCAGGCTTGGCGTAGCACACAGTTTAGGTATGTACGTCACGATCATCTAGCCGATGTTGACTTTACTGCCAGTCCCGAAATTGCACAGAAATTTCCCACAGCATGGAAACTAATTAGTGAATACGGAGATGATTGCCCTATTTGCAGTTATAGCGTACTAGCACCAAAAAGCCGTATTGAAAGACACACAGGTCCAGAAAACAGGACTGGAGAATTTATACGAGTCCACATTCCGTTGATTATTCCCGAAGGCGATTGCTTTTTTGAAGCCAATGGCGAGGAAATTGATTGGAGCGATATTTGGGCGTTCCATAATCAAATCGCACACTCGGCACATAACAATACTAACCAATGGCGTCTAGTATTTTTAATTGACTTCAGAAGAACTGCAATCGGTATGGAACCAGGCGAGCCCTTTGACGAGTCGTTTGATGAATTCCACGTTGAGCCCTTTGTTCGTAAACCCAAGGTATAACGGTCCTTAGTTCAATGGATAGAATACGATGCTTCGAACTTCGGGATGTGGGTTCGATTCCTGCAGGACCGGCCAATTAGCTCTCATAGCTCTAGTGGTAGAGCGCATCCTTGGTAAGGATGAGGTCACTGGTTCGAATCCAGTTGGGAGCACCATCTCGCTATAGTTCAATGGATAGAACGGGAACCTCCTAAGTTTCAGATATAGGTTCGATTCCTATTGGTGAGACCAGAATACGCCTCTGTAGCTTAATGGTAAAGACGGAAGCTTATACCTTCCCAAAGCACTGGCCAGATAAGCCAGCGTGTGCAGGTTCGAGTCCTGCCAGAGGCACCAAACAATTGGCATTAATACAAATGTCATATATAATGTAGTAACGCGGGTAGATTGCGGCAAGGGGCGCCCAGCAGTCTTCCAAACTGATAATGCGGAGTTCGACTCTCCCTACCCGCTCCAAATAATAACACCATGACAGATACAGGATTTATTAAGCTAAAAAATAAATTTGTTCTTCCGGAGTACTTTCCGGGAGACGCAACATATGTTTTTCGTCCAGGCAAGGACTTTAGGACATTAAAGCTTGATTACGACGATATTGATAATTACATGGTTGGTATTTGGGAAGTGCAGAATCAAGAAGCTCTCAAAGAGCATGTTTTATCTGTGATCCCCGAGAGATACCGGGCAGACTTTAATTTAAATTGTTTGAGAGTGCCACACGGTGCACCGCCGCATATTGATGTTGACCGCAAGTGTGCAATTAACTTTTACGTATCAACACAGGGATGCATTACAAAAGTTTTTAATGTAATCGGGACACCAAAGCCCAAAAACGCAACCTTAAAATACAAGTATATGTTTGTATTAAAGGACCTCAAAGAGATCGGATCATTTGTATCAACTGACGGCGAAGCGTATTTGCTTAATACATCATTGCCGCACCAAGTGTTACCGACTCAACAAATAACAGATAGAAAAATGCTTTCATTAACCAGTAAGTACTCGTTTGAAGAAGTCAGAGAGATGCTTGCTGAGACTGGGGCAATTTAACAATAACACGGCCCCCGCGTAACGCTCCATGAGGTTATGGCGGGGGTTCTTCATAATAAGGATTCAAAAATGTCAGCAACATTTTTAGTAAGTGACACTCACTTTGGTCATGCTGGTGTATGCCGTTTTACTGAAGCAGACGGGGTAACAAAGATACGTCCCTGGACTGACCCAGACGAAATGGATGAAGAAATGATACGTCGTTGGAACGACCGTGTCCGACCCAATGACAAAGTGTATCACTTAGGTGACGTAGTTATTAACCGCAGAGCTTTACCTACTTTAGCCCGTTTAAACGGTGACAAGGTTTTAATCCGCGGCAACCACGACATCTTCCGTGATGAAGAATACCGCGAGTACTTCCGTGAATTACGTGCATACCATGTATTAAACGGTTGTATCTTGAGTCACATACCGTTGCATCCAGAGTCGTTGGGACGTTTTGGTACCAACATTCACGGACACTTGCACACTAACCGCGTCAAAAAGATTCGCGGAGTTGATGTAAAGACTGGTACTATGTTATACAGTACAGAAAACGATGTACGATACCATTGTGTATGTGTTGAGCAAACCGATTTTGCACCTATCTTGTTGGAAGATGTGTTTAAGCGCATCGAAGCAGAAGGTGGAAGTGTTGGTATGCGTGAAGGCACATATGGTAACGGTAGTGCAATGTAATTCGCTGACCCACCTCCGCCTAGGTTGAGAATCAGCGTCCGCGATACACGAAACGTGGGATGGGCTGTGTATCCGGGGTTGTAGGTAATCCTGTCGCCCGAAAACCTTCATTGTTATTGACAACTAACAAGATGCAATATATAATTGCTAAAGTTCTTTAAAAGTTTGAATGCTCGGTTTGGCAACCTTCTGATACTAGTGGTAGTATTAGTATCGACATTGCAGTATCGAGATCGCCACTACAACCAAAATACCAGGAACTCCTGGGGCGGCAAAAGCATATTAAAGTCGAGAACCTTGCGAGAGTCTGCACAAAAAAATACTAGAGTCTAGCCTGCACTGGGCGCTAATGGTATAATAGTCGGTAGGGGTAGCTCCTTGCGACACGGCAGTCCACAGTTGGAAAGCAGAATATAGAGCATTCAAACTTTTAAGAATTTATGAGTTGGATTTTAAACCCGCTAAAGGATAACAAGTTCTGGACCTGGCGTGCAGAGATGTTCACGCCTGCTGAACTTGATAGCATTGTTAATGCCGGTAAAGCCCTACAAAGTCAACAAGGTGTTGCCCTAGGCACAGACACAGATTATAGGCGCAGTAACATTAGTTGGATGCATCCAAGCTCTGATACATCTTGGATATATAATACATTAACTTGGAATGTTCATACTGTAAACAAAGATTATTTTGAATATGATCTAACTCATATTGAGCCGTTACAATTTACAGAATACGATGAGTCGTACCAAGGCCACTATGCGGCCCACCTTGATATAGGTAAAGACATGGGTGGCGTCCGCAAACTAACATTTATTCTTCAATTAAGCGAACCTACTGATTATGAAGGTGGGGACGTTCGTTTACATCTTAGTAACACCCCGCTAACAATCCCCAAAGACCGAGGAAAGCTAATATTTTTCCCAAGTTGGGTATTGCACGATGTGACACCTGTTACCAAGGGCACTCGACGCAGCCTTGTGGGTTGGGTAGCTGGACCAAAATTTAAATAAGGAAAAATATGGATTACAAAGTAGCAGACATTACATTAGCCTCTTGGGGCAGAAAAGAAATCGCCATAGCTGAGCACGAAATGCCCGGGCTTATGGCGATTCGTCGCGAATACGCTGGACAAAAGCCACTAGCTGGCGCACGTATTGCTGGCAGCTTACATATGACTATCCAAACTGCTGTTCTAGTTGAAACTCTAGTAGAACTAGGCGCAAGTGTGCGATGGAGCTCGTGTAACATCTTTTCTACGCAGGATCACGCAGCCGCAGCAATTGCAGAAGCAGGAATTCCTGTATTTGCTTGGAAGGGTGAAACGGAAGATGAGTACTGGTGGTGCATTGAGCAAACAGTTGAGGGACCAGACGGGTGGCGCCCAAACATGTTGTTAGATGACGGGCACGATTTAACAGCGTATATTCATGACAAACGCCCTGACTTATTAGAAGGGATCCGTGGAGTTACAGAAGAAACTACTACAGGTATTCACAAGTTAGTTGAGCGTGTACAAAATGGAACTCTTAAACTTCCGGCAATTAATGTCAACGACTCTGTAACCAAGAGCAAGTTTGACAACTTGTATGGTTGCCGCGAAAGTCTTGTTGACGCTATTAAACGTGCAACTGACGTTATGGTTGCAGGTAAGGTCGCTGTTGTTGCCGGTTATGGAGATGTAGGAAAAGGCTCTGCACAAGCACTTCGTGCATTATCTGCACAGGTTTGGGTAACTGAAGTTGACCCTATTTGCGCCCTACAAGCCGCCATGGAGGGTTTCCGTGTTGTTACAATGGAGTATGCTGCTGACAAAGCTGACATTTTTGTAACTGCTACAGGTAACGTAGACGTCATTACCCGCAAGCATATGGAAGCAATGAAGAACAATGCTATTGTTTGTAACATTGGTCACTTTGACACTGAAATTGACGTTGCTGGTATTAAGGACTGTGTTTGGGAAAACATTAAGCCACAAGTTGATCATGTAGTATTCCCTGATGGTAAGAGAATTATCTTGTTAGCAGAAGGACGTTTGGTTAACTTAGGTTGCGGAACTGGTCATCCTAGTTACGTTATGAGTAACAGTTTTACTAACCAAGTAATGGCCCAAATTGAGTTATATAACCACACAGAAAATTATCAACGAGGGCAAGTCTACTTGCTTCCTAAACACTTAGACGAAAAGGTGGCTCGCCTGCACTTAGGACAGATTGGCGCACAGCTTACATCGTTGACTCCAAAGCAAGCCGCATATATTAGTGTTGGTGTTGACGGACCTTATAAGCCAGATACTTATAGATACTAATGAAATCTAAATTAATCAACGCACATATGGCAACGGCTAAGAATTATTCTAAACTTAGCCACGCTCGTAGATTGCAAGTTGGTGCGATTGTTGTTAAAGACGATCGCATTATCAGCATTGGATACAACGGCATGCCAGCAGGTTGGGATAACAATTGCGAAGATATTGCATGGGATAGCGGCGCAGGCGGCTGGCTTGACCCTGATGAGTTTAATGCAAAATACCCGTACGAAGGCTGGCACGAACAAGCACAGCGTAATGTAAGGTATGGTCTTAAAACAAAAGCAGAGGTGTTGCATGCCGAATCAAACGCTATTGCAAAATTAGCAAGATCAAACGAGTCAGGGCTTGATGCAGATTTATTTGTTACACACGCTCCTTGTATGGAATGTGCAAAACTTATATTTCAATCGGGTATACGGCGAGTTTTTTATGGGGAACAGTACCGAGACAACTCGGGAATTAATTTTTTAAAGCAATCAGGAATTGCAGTTACAAAGGTTGACAATGACGAGTAATCCAGACATTAACATTTTAATCGGTAAAGAATTGGGCATCAGTGAGTGGGTTAAAATTACCCAGGACATGGTAAACCAATTTGGTGAATTAACATTAGATCGCCAGTGGATTCACACTGACGTTGAGAAGGCAAAATTGCACATGCCAGAAACTGGAACCATTGTGCATGGGTATTTTACCTTAAGTTTAATCTCATATCTAATGGGAACTGTTATGAAGAAGGCATTGCCTGCAAGCCACGGGCATAGGATCAAACGTATCATCAATTATGGATTGAACAAAGTACGGTTTACAGACGTTGTTCCGGTTGGTAGTCGTGTTCGTATTAAGGTAACCTTAGATGAAGCCGAGGACACCCCAAAAGGGGCACAGTTCACATACGGAGTAACTATGGAAACTGAAGGCAGGGAAAAGCCAGCGTTGATTACTCAATGTATTGTTTACTATATTTTAGGTTAAACATCAGCCCGCTTCGGCGGGCTTTTTCTTGACTTAGTTATCCAGCTATTGTATAATAGCTACTCAACTAACTATAGGTAACCTATGTTTGAATCACTAGAAATCCGCAAAGCCGCAAATGGTTTTATCCTTGTTGTCCATACTGAGGACGAAACAAAAGAATTTGTTTATGACACTGAACGAAAACTCATGCGAGTAATCAAGTCGCACCTTGGGGAAAAGATTACCTCCGAAGACTGAGTGCTTAAATAGTTGATGAACACTTTTGATGTATTTGATACTCTATTAGCACGAAGGCATTTTACTAGCGATCCAGTTTGGCAACAACTAGAACAGGAATTTGATATTCCTGGTTTTATTTCTGCTAGGAAGAAAGCTGATACTGGTACCCGAAGTCTGCAGGAAATTTACAATAAACTTGTTGACGAAGGGATAGTTTCACCGTCAACACAACAAGAAATGATACGTAGGGAAATTGAACTTGAAATATCAATTTCTTTTCCTGTGCAAAAAAATGTTGATCGGGTAAAAGACGGCGATGTTTTAATCAGCGACATGTATCTTCCGGCAGCAGCAATCTTACAATTAGTAAGAAGTGTAGGAATGGATAAACAAGTTACTTTATACCAAAGCAATGGAGATAAAAGTAACGGGTCAATCTGGCCTAGGCTAACAAAGGTTGAAACTGGAACTCACTTAGGCGACAATAGGCATAGCGACTATGATATGCCCAGTCGTCATGGTGTAACTGCTGAGTGGTTCCCTGGCACAGGATTCACACAACTTGAACAAACAATGTTTGATCAGGGCTTGTGTAATCTAGCACTGTTGTCTAGGGAAATTCGTTTGCGTAACAATCCGGTAAATGCAGAGCATTTTGAGATTGCTTGTGACGCGAATTTACCTGCATTGTTTATGCTAGCAGAGCTAATTTATAGAGAAAAACAAGATCGGGACATTGTATTTTTAGGCCGCGATTGTCAGCTATTGCATAAACTGTATAATGCATATTATAGCACCGCGTACTACATGCCATTTAGCAGAAAGATTGCATTTGATCAGCCCGAAGACGCAGTTGCATATCTAACAGCGCATAGTCCACGTAATCCTCTTTATGTTGATATTAGTAGCACAGGTGGCACCTGGGCACACCTAAGTCAGTATGCTGAGTTGGATGTGCTAGTTGCAATTTATAGCGATGTTGCATTCTACACGCCTGAACGTCCAGTTCTGCCGCCGAAGTTTAGTTACTTAACAAGCAACTCGGAGATTGGGCAAACTAACCTCTTAATAGAGTTGTTTAACTGTGGTAACCACGGGCATTTGTCTAAAATTGACGTCATTGACGGTACATTAATGCGTAGCCATTATGGGGTGCCAGAGCTTCCGACAGAATTAATACAAGAACTGCATAAACCAGTGTCTCAAGCCAGCAAATTGTCATCTATATACGCCGATGCTGTACGTTCTGAATTACAAAAGTTTGATACAACTTTCCTTAAAGGTGTGTTTAGTAACATGGCAGTTTACATCTGTAACCAACGTCACCTAATAGATACCGCAAAAGGTTTCTTAGAACAAGAGACTCAATACCTAGATCAATTTACAAAATAAATCATGAAAGTTTCTAACCCATTCGTTGACTTTGAAATAAATTCTAGAGGTATGCCGGCTCCTACAATACCAGCACACCTAACATCGACGTATAGCCAATGTTACGAGGATGTAATTTTAGACAGTATGTTGCGAGCTTATGTAAAAACAAATGGAGCGCCGGCGAGCATAGCATTTGTTGAAATTGGGGCAAACCACCCAGTCTGTACAAGTAGTAGCTATCTTTTTAGAACTAAGTATGGAATGAAAACGTTTTTGGTAGAAGCTAATCCAAAGCTAATACCGGCTCTAAAACAATTTAGGCCCAATGATGAAGTAATCCACGCGGCAGTAGTAAACCACGATGCCCCTACAGTGGACTTTTACGTTAGTGCAAATAACGAGACATCAAGTTTGGACGATAGGTTTGTAATTACACGAACCCCTGGGATTGAAGAAAAAATCACTGTACCCACCATTCGAGCCGATGAAATTTTAGATCGGGTAGATGCTGAGGCTATGGTATTATTGTCTGTGGATGTAGAAGGTCTAGATTTACAGATCCTCCAGGATATTGATTTTACAAAACATCGTCCCGTTTTTATTATTGTTGAGCCAAGCGAAGATTACCAACCTGGTAGTACAAATTCAATTATTGACTTCTTGTCTAGCAAAAACTATAATTTAGTTGGGGAGACAGACGTCAACCTGATATTCCAAATACAATGAAAATTTACGATTGCTTTCCGTTTTATAACGAATTAGACCTATTAGATCTGCGCCTAGAAACTTTATATGATCATGTTGATCACTTTGTTATTGTAGAAGCAACTACTACATTCCAGAGTAAGCCAAAGCAACTTTTCCTAAAGGACAACTGGAATAGGTATGCAAAGTATCACGATAAAATGATTCATGTGATTGTCGATGACGCACCGGGCGACCCTGATGCTTGGGTAAATGACATTTACCAACGTAACTCTATTATGCGCGGCTTAGATGGTGCAGACCCTGAGGACATTATCATTGTTGAGGACGCAGACGAAATACTACGTCCTGAGATAATCGATCACATGAGAGCGAATCCTAAAGATATCATGGGGTTCCGCGTACCTTACTTTAACTTCAAACTAAACTACATGCTAGTTAATAACGTTGAAGCGTACCACGTGTGGACTGTGGCATGTAAGAAGAAGTTCTTAGAAGAGCCTGATGCATTCCGTTCAACTCGATTCCAGCTTACTACCCTCCCACTAGGATATGAAGATGATTCTATTCGCATGTACGAACATGCTGGCTGGCACTTTACATACTTAGGTGACACAGAGTTTGTTAAGAATAAGATTAGAAGTTTTGCACACACAGAGCTAAACAACGATGGTGTTTTAAACGCAATCAACGTTGAGGAAATGATGAATCGAGGGGTTGGGTTTAACCCACAAGACCCGAGGCCGTTTGTTAAAGTGAAGCTTGATGAGTATTTCCCTCGTACGGTACTAAACAATCTATCAAAATATAAAACCTATGTTGTTGACGCAGACACGTCAGCAATTGAATATCTACCAAAATCGGAGTAAACATGTCTAAACGAGTTTTAATTACTGGTGGTGCTGGCTTTATTGCACACCACGTCATTGATCATATCCTAGAAACAACTGACTGGGAAATTGTTACACTTGATCGATTAGATTTCAGCGGCAACTTGAACCGACTACATGAGGTTATGGACTTACACGACAAGCGCCGTGTTAAGGTTGTATTCCACGACCTCAAGGCCGAAGTAAATCCACAGATTGCCAACATGCTAGGAGATGTTAATATTGTTTTACACCTGGCAGCAGGTAGTCACGTTGACCGTAGCATCGATTTCCCAATGGAATTTGTTATGGATAATGTAGTTGGGACAGTTAATCTATTAAACTATGCTCGTACATTAAAGAACTTAGAGAAGTTTGTTTACTTCTCTACAGACGAAGTATTTGGTCCTGCACCAGTTGGGGTCAAGTACGGAGAATACGATCGGTACAACAGCACAAACCCGTACAGTGCAGCCAAAGCCGGCGGAGAAGAAATGTGTGTTGCATTTGAAAACACATACAAGATGCCTATTGTTATTACACATACAATGAACGTGTTTGGTGAACGTCAACACCCAGAGAAGTTTATCCCATTGTGCATTAAACGTGCCCGTGACGGTGAAATGGTTCGTATTCACGCTGACCCAACTAAAACTATTCCGGGCAGTCGTCACTACATCCATGCAAAGGACGTTGCTGAAGGTTTAATGTTTATTCTTACAAACCTAAAAGATTACACCTATTTTGAACCTAACGGGCTCAGAGTGGTTCCAAAGTTTAACTTGGTTGGACCTGAAGAAACAGATAATCTTGCGTTAGCTAAGATGATTGCAGCCGCGCAAGGCAAAGAACTAAAGTACGAGCTAACAGATTTCCATAGTGCTCGCCCAGGTCATGATCTACGTTATGCACTTGACGGCAGCTTGATGAAGAAGTTAGGTTGGGAACCCAAGATTAAGTTTAGTGAGCGGGTAACACAGGTAGTACAGTGGACTCTAGAAAACGACAGGTGGCTTAGCCTATGAAACCTTTGTTTATATTAACTAGTGCAATTAATACACGGTTTGGGACTTACAGCCCGGATGTTAGATTGCAACAAACAGTTGACAGTATTAAAAGTATTAAAGAACGTTGTCCAGAAGCTAAGATTTGCGTAGTTGAAATGGCAGGGGTTCCTATCAAAGAAGATCAAGCTCGTCAGATCCAAGCTCACTGCAACTACTTCTTTAACTTTTCTGGAGACGAAGCTGTAAAGAGTATTTATGAGAGCACAGACAATTGGGACTGGGTCAAGAATACCACAGAAGTTATGTGCTTTGCAAATGCACTTAACGAACTGTCCGCACAAAACATCTTAGAAAACTTTGACCGAGTTTTCAAGATGTCTGGTAGATATTGCCTCACTGAGAACTTTCCTACCGTTGACTATGATGTGTTGTTTGACCGCATTGTTATACTTGAAAGGAAAGGTAGTCAATTCCCCCCACAGGTAACTGGCGGAAAACAGTACCAATACATGAGTCGTTTGTGGTCTTGGCCTGCTAATGAAACCCAAAAAGTTATTGATGCGTACAATGAAGGATTTGTTGCAATGGCCGAACACATTCATGCTGGCGGGTATTTTGACATTGAACATATGCTATATGCTTATTTGCCTAAAGATTTAGTAACTGAAATCCCGACGGTTGGATTACGTGGCTTACTTGGCCCAACAGGAGCGGCAATTGAAGATTAATAAGCCTGTAACAATTTGTGTCAAGCGCCGTGCTGCAATTGGCGATGTTATCATGACAACTGGGGTAGTGCGTGAACTAAAGAAGTTATACGGCGAGACAGCACACATTGTGGTAGCAACTGATAAACTAAGCGTCTATCAAAATAATCCTAATGTCCTTGGAGTTATTTCATATGACGAGGCAGAAAAGCTACCCTGGGACGTTGTTTTTAATTTAGATGATGCATACGAGTGGAATCCTGAGAACCATTACCTTGACAGCTATTTCCATAAAGTATTTGGGCGAACGGATCTAGACAAAAGCGTTGAGCTATTTCCAAATCCCGACGACATCGAAATTGTAAAGCACGATTTGTCTGAACTTGGGGACAAGTTTATTGTAGTGCATATGCGTAACTGGTATTGGGAATGTAAAAACATAGACATGGAGGTTTGGTACGCAGTTCTTGAGAAGTTGTTCTCGGAACGCACAGACTTTAATATTGTATGTGTGGGCAGTGAATCTGACCTTCATGTTGATCACCCGTTAATTTTTGATGGGCGCAACCAGTACACAGAGCAACAACTAAAATACTTGTGCGACCATGCTGCATGTTTCGTTGGGGTCGACTCTGCTCCGTTTTGGGCCGCTGCTGCCAGTAAGACAAAAATCATTGCCTTACTAACACATCTACTGCCAGAGAGAATTATGCCTCCCGGTGACCACGTAGCAATCACTACACTAGAAGATTGCCGCGGCTGTAACGATACTCAGCAAGTACCGGTTCGTCAAGTTGTTTGCAAAAAGGGAAATACGCCTTGCAAGAATAACTTTGACATCGATGCCATTGCCCAAGCTATTTTAAAAACGCTAGAATGAAAAACGTTACATTGGTTGCCATTGATTTTAAATTGCACGAATTAACTAAACGTGCAATTGAAATCTCTTTAAGAAACTTTGAGCCAAAAGAAATACTTGTTATATCTGACCAAGAAATATTCCCAGGCGCAAAAACAGTTCACCGGGGACCAGTGACTGGTATGGCAGAATATGCAAATATAATGTTAAAAGGTGTAGCAGAGTATGTTAACACTGATCATGCATTATATGTTCAATGGGACGGAATA
>OGWN01000086.1_pt1 | contig 12430 bp, 26 predicted proteins | sample 1575921 | NCBI WGS metagenome assembly OGWN01 (sample SAMN07581531, study PRJEB24739) | freshwater metagenome
GCGTGGGTTTTCTGATGCTAGACGGTCTGCGAAATCATAAGCCATAGCGTCGCGGTCGTCGGTTGGTTGCTCTGCATAGGTTGGAAAATTCTTCAACACTTCTGCGATTAAAATATAGTCCTTGCGTGTCATTTCGATTTACCCTTTCGATTAGTTCATATTTATTTATTAAGTTGTACCCGTACAATATACCGTAGCCTACCGAACGTCAAGCCTATTTCGATTACAGTTTTATAACGATATTCCTGCAACATTTACAGACTTTATAACATTTTGTTATTATCTATTTGTCAACATTTTATAAGTTACTGGTGAGTAAGTTACTGGCGAGTAGATTAAATGGTCAGGCGATTAGGTGGACTGGTCAGCGATAGTGAATGAATGGTCAAGTGGAATTGAGGATATTAAATTAAACAACAGTTTCGTTGCGTATATCCGCCGTGGGGCTAGCAAGCCAAGAATAGAATTCTTATCCACAACTTTATCCACAGGGGCAGAAGTTATCCACAAATTATCCACAATGGGAAGGCATGGTGGGTGCCTGTTATTTAATCAGAATCTAGCACTATGCGTGTGTAGTCCTGCTGTTTGTAGTCAACGGTAGGGTTAGCGTAGTGACGTATGGTTCCCGTCTGTTCTAGGCTTGTCTTAACGCTATGGTGTTCCCTGCATAGGGATTGGAATATGTTGGTAGTGAAGGCGTGTGTACCGTAGGCAGTCCAAGGGAATACATGGTCAACGTCTGTAGCGAGAGATAGCTTCCTATCCGCAAGGCAAGCCTGACATAGTGGTTGCTTGGATAACTGTGCTACCCGCATCCGCTTCCATACTGCGCTATTGTATTGTTCGGCAGAAGCAGACCGCTTGATAGACTTGATGCTGTCCTTACCGCCATGTTCTAGGCAGTAAGTGTTATACCTTGACCGTTTGTTAATACACCCATATTGGGCGCACTTGGTATTTACTGGAACGGTTGGCATCAAGTCTTAACGCAACCGGGTTAGCTTGTAACAGGTTGTGTTCAATAGGGTAGCGATAGTGTCAATCTCATTCTGGATTTCGCTATCTTCAGGCATATCCGCACGTTTCTCACGCACATAATCACGCAGGGTACGAATGTAGGTCAGGGCATCGCCTTCATAGTTACCAAACATGGGGGGGTATGGCCGGATGATTTCGTCATAAGCACCTTGGATGGATTCAGCCAGACCATCAACCAGTTCCACAATGCTATCGTAGTACGCACCCAATGCAGTATGGCGGGCGTAGCTACCTTCACCTTCAGTCTGCAAGTGCATGAAGTGGGTAACGGTAGCAGAGTGCAACAGGGTTGCAATGAATTCAGCAATAGTAGGGTTCATTTCATCACCTTTCGATTCTTTGTAGCCGTGAGCGTAAGCAGCCCGTGCAACCGCAAGGGCTTTGTCTTTGGTATCGAATGGCCCCTTTGAACCCCAGAACCATCCTTTGTCAGTATGACGTAAAGGCATGACCCATTATACTTCAACGGATTTGTAACGGTAAGTATTTTGTGGGCCGCAATGGGTTTTGGTATCACGCAGTTCCCGCTTACGTTCCAGCTTGTTCAGCTTTGTTAACTTATGCAGGATTACCTTGACGCTAGTTTTCTTTGCGTTCAGGGTTGATGTGATCTGGTCAGCATCCAGCCAATGCCTATCGTGCAGAAGGTTAATGATTTGGGTTTGTAGTGTGTCAGCCATGTGTTTTCCTTCCGTTATCGAGAAACTGACCGCACGTTTTACTGTTAGGGTCATAGGGGATTAGCGTGTAGTACGCCTGACGGAACTTGGATTCCGGTTGCGTGTAGCGTTTACATTCTTCCTTAATCGGGCAGCTATTGCCCCGGCACTTTCTGATTTCGTACATCTTGAATTTCCATGTTGATATGCTTGCATCCCGCACATTGCGGATCGTTTAATGCCATGTCGTATTTACAGTCTTTCGACATGGTGTAATTCACTACGGCTGTGCTGTATTGAAACGCATAGCTATTAGATGTGGTGCGTACAGGCACCAGATAATATTTGGCAAATGGCTTACGGTTCCAGCATCCATAGCGGAATTCCTCACCCTTTTGGGTGGATGGATGAACCGGATGGTCAATTACCGGCATTTTCAACCCTTAATTGGGTATTTGTATCGCAATCATTTGATACTTTTGCCCAAATAAATCCAGCAATAGCACCATGAAAAAAACCAAATAAAACTATTTCAAAAAAATTAGGCATCATTACCCCTTGCTCGGATGGCTGTAGAGCATTTAACATCTTGTGTCATGTTTTATCCTTGCAAACGCCAATGCGTTACCGGAATATGTTTGATTCCATACATCCGTTCAGACGGAACCGCACCGCCCCAAATCACATCGTTGTTTTTGTTGATAAGGCAATCACGCAAGATAGAACCATTCTTAGACAGTAAATCTATGTTTTCCATGATTGGTGGTGGTTCATCAATGCTGTTCCATTCATCACGGGTAATTTTTGTCAGCTTCATATCATGTCTTATAAGGGTTGCGGGGGCTGGAATCGAACCAGCTAGTCAAAGCCAAGGATGGATTGGCTACCCTTTCCAAAGCCCCGCACGGGTGGGCGTTTACAATTTTCTTCAGAACCAAACCCCAACAGTATGATAAAAGTTGAAAACGGAAACGCCCATTGAAAGGTGGGGCACGGTGTTCGAATCCACGAAAAATGTTAATTTATCGTAGAACGTGCCCCGTAGAACTTTAGTATCCGCAGCCGCAGATTTGCTTACCGCCAATGGTCGGCACACAACGGTACGGTGCAGACGGTGGGCAAGATGCGTAGGCAATGGATGAAACCGCCATAAATGCGGCAATGATTGCTAGTGCTTTTTTCATGTTGTGTCCTTTACTTTGTGCAAGTGGTGTAACAGTTCCCGTAGCCGTAGCAACAGGTATTGCAGTAGATAATCTTGCCGCCAACCGAATACTGCATGGTTTTGCAGGTGGCATACGCACCAGTAGTGGCAAGGGCTAGAACCAATAGGGCAATTACTCTTTTCATGTCATATCCTTTCGTGTGTAACAGCATCAATATGAAACTGTTAACCTAACTATAGCGAGTGTTTCGGGAAAACGCAAGATAGTTAACCCAAAATTTTGGTCATCCACCTTCAAAGCATCGGAAACCCCGTCCAGACCGGCTTTTATGGCAGCTAGGCAGTTATCCAAATCGTGTTTTCGGCGGTTTGGTGGATAAAATTCTAGGGTGATATGCACTTTTTGCCCCGGTTCTGGCAGTACCGCACCGTCTTTGCATAAGGCAATTTTTGTCATTATAAAAGCCGCTTCCCGGTACGTTTTTTTGTGCTTGGCTACGGTAGCCCAATGGCACCGGGAATTTGGGTTCAATTCCTTTGGGAACCACGGAAGGTCAAAGGTTATTGTTCGCATAGCTTCCAGTAAACGTAGAATTTCGTTAAGCCGTTTGGTATCTTTTTCGATTTGACTAATCCTTCATCTTTCATGGCTGTCAGAACTTTATCCGCAGTCTTTTCGCTTATGTGCATCATGTTTCTGATGCGCTTGGTTGACATGAAATCCTTACCTTTCATGGCTTGATAGATGTGCAGCTTCAGTTCCCCTTGGTTGCGTTCATTTTCATCCATACTATTTAACTGTTCACGCAGCTTTAACATAGGTACTGCGGTTGCTTTCTTTCCATCCATCCGGTGAACTATGGTTTTGGTGCTGGTGTAGGGTACAAAGGTTCCGTATAAAATTTCAGTCAATGTCATTTTGTAGTTTTTCGATTGTTTCGTTTAGAACGGTTAGTTCGGTTTTCTTCAGCACGTTCCACAGCCGCTTCTGACCGTGTATCCCATTGAATGACCCCTGATGGCAGTCTTTGCACAAAGGGATACACAGGTATTGCTGGTGTTGCTGGATGTGGTGTGCGTCTGATGGTGCCGCAGCGTTACACACGCCGCAGGGCATAGCTTTTATCCGGGCTAGGTATCGTTTTTCCTTTGCGTTTAGTTGGTTCCTCATAGATGTTTGCCTTCCGTTTACATTTTGCTGTGCAGTCGCAATGCTTACCTTCCTGCCAGCCGTCAAAAGTACCGCATCGTTTGCCTAACTGATCCATCAGTACCTTGCGATACATCTTGCAGGGTTCAGCCTGTATAAACCTAGTCTTACACCCGGCGCAGTTCATGTCATAGACCGGGGATTGGTCAAGGCAAAGATTGCACATTATGCCCGCAGCCGGAATACGTTATCAGGTAATGGGTTTTCAGCAGCGTCCAAAACGGCTTGTTTGAACTGGTAGGGAAATTCAAACTGGTTTTCCATGATGCCAAGTTCCTTGCCTTTAGTCACTAGACCAGCCCACGTTTCTGACCAATCTTTTCCAGCTACTACGCCGGGAATGGTGATTTCAAGTTCATCATCCCATTTTTCTGACCGCAGATAGGTAGCAGGGTAGCAAATGAACTTGCCTTCATCCTTGCGCCAATCTTCAGACTTACATTGCAGGGATAGCTTGGCAAGCATCTCATGCAAAGGGGGTCGAATAGATTGGGTTTGCTTCCATGCTTTGCGGGCATCGCCTTTGCTGACCTTGCGTGGGTATGCTTTCCACCAGTAGTCAAATGCTTGTTCATCAGTCATCGTTTCCATCCTTTTTCTGATAAGCGTTACAGGTTAAACCGTTAATGATAAAGCTGTGAAGCTGGCAGATTTCCCAAACCATGATTACCGCAAAGTGCTTGCAAGTGTTGCACTTCACTTCATCTGGTTGTGCGCCAACGTAGCTGTTTTCCACCTTTAATCCTTATTGTTATTGATAAATTTCACCCAAAAGCCCCCCTACCCCCAAGGAGTATGAAAGCTAGGATGGCTTCACCCGTATCAAGTACGATCCACTCTGGAATGGATTGGCTACCATTACCCCCCGGCTTGTGGATTCAGCCCGCCGCAGGATTTTACGGATTTGCACCGGGTCACGATGTTCTGTGCCATACCTGTACCCTTTTCTTCCACGCCACCGGGTTCGGTGCTTACTATCGTGCGGAGTACGGCAACGGCACCAAAAGAAAAACCCCCAGTAGCTTTGGTGGGCTTGACCCTTGGCATGGGCAATCCTGAATATAGTGGCTGACCTGTTTAACCACCGCCTTCAGAATCACGCAAGCCCACCAAAAATACCGGGGGATTACATACATTCTAACAGGTCAATTTACCTATTCCAGCAGTTGCCACACCGCCAGCACTTCCAAGTGTAGTAGGTAAGCAACAACTTTGCAACCCAAATCATAAAAAAATTTGTTGACAGCGTTAACAGTCTGGATATACTGATGCCTATTGTATTTGTTAAAGGATGGAATCAATGAAATATCTTTCGGTGTGTAGTGGCATAGAAGCCGCAACACAGGCATGGCATGGGCTTGGATGGAAGCCAATAGGGTTTAGTGAGATTGAGCCTTTCCCGGCGGCTGTTCTAGCCCATCATTATCCTGAAACCACCAATTTTGGTGACATGACGAAATTCAAGGAGTGGAATCTTGCAGAACCAGTTGACCTTCTCGTTGGGGGAACCCCTTGCCAATCATTCAGCGTTGCAGGATTGCGAAAAGGATTGGATGATCCTCGTGGCAACCTCATGCTTACCTATCTTGCCATTGCTGCAAAACATAAGCCCAAGTGGATGGTTTGGGAAAACGTGCCCGGTGTCCTATCAAGTAACCGAGGGCGAGATTTTGCCGCCTTCATTCGAGGGTTGGAAGAATTCGGGTATGGGTGGGCCTACAGAGTGCTTGACGCTCAATACTTCGGAGTGGCCCAACGCCGCCGCCGTGTGTTCGTTGTCGGATACCTTGGAAACTGGCATCGTTCCGCAGCGGTTCTTTTTGAGCGCAACAGCTTGTGCGGGAATCCTGCGCCGAGCAGAGAAAAGGGGGAAAAAACTTCCGACAAATCTAAAAACAGCCTTGATGTCGACTGCATTGGAACCTTAACGGCTGGATTTGGGAAAATCGGTGCACCAGAAGTTGATGCATATACTTGTATTCCCACACCAACTTTAACAAGAGGATATAGCACTTCATCTGGCAATGACACGAAACCCGGATTGATTGTTCCTTCTTATGGCATTCCGGGTAACTGGATTGGTCGTGCACCAGAAAACGGCGGCAACGCCGTTGAGCCGATGCACGATGTATCTCCATGCCTGACCAAGACCGATAAGCATGGCGTGGCGCATCCGATTGGTTTCCCTGCTGCTATGTCTGGCACACAGTGTGCGGCAACTAAAAACCTGTCACCTGCTTTGGGTGCTAAAAATAGGACTGCTGTGGCGCAGTCAATGGCCGTGCGCCGCTTAACGCCAATTGAGTGCGAGCGTTTGCAAGGCTTTCCAGATGGCTACACCAACATTCCGTGGCGCAATAAGCCAGAATCCCCAGATGGCCCTCGATACAAAGCCCTTGGAAACTCAATGGCGGTGCCAGTTATGCGGTGGATTGGGGAAAGAATTGCAAAAGTTGAAAAAATAGCTTGACACCGTTAACAAACTAGCTATACTGATGGTTATGGGCTTGACCCATTGATAAACAGAGTAACCGAAAGGAACCAACATGAAACATCCAGCATACAAATTTGTTGACGGCACCGCTGAAGTTGCGGGTCGTATTCGCACACAGTATGACGCTGGCACATTCATTGGTGATCTGGAACGGCTTGACCCTGACATTAAGGTTTTCATTGACGGCAAGGAAGTTGCCCGTGCAGATGCTTTGAAATTTGCCAATGAACTGTATGACGCACACAAAGCCAAGTTTGAATCAACCCACAAACAAATTTGGGTGCATAACGGTGCTACAAACTGCGCTAACACATGGCACCGCAAGTGGGTACGCAAGTAATTTTAACCAGAGTAACGAAAGGAATGACAATGAACCAACTGACCAAAATAGCCCGTAACCGGGTTGATGCTAAAACCACCGTGCGCTGGAACTATGTTATTGCCGCTGTTGCGGGCGTAGTGCTTGGCATCATGCTTGGATTGGGGGTGTAACCATGCCTTCAGTCAAAGCCTTTCCCATTGCCTATTGCGATTACATCGGCAACGTCATCCAGATGGCGTTAAATTACGATGCGGTTAGCCCGCTGTCGTATGTATCGTGGTGCGGCAACGTACAGAATGATTTGGATGCGGGCGGTGCCCTAACATCCACCACAAAGACACTTACCGTTTCAGACCTGAACGGCAAGCTGTATGAAGTAACCATCCGTGAAGTTCTATAACCCGAAAGGATATGACATGAGTGACGTTAATGACCAATACACGCAATCTGATTTTGACGTATGGCGTGAAGCTTTTATGGATTTGATGCAACAAGCAGCCGTTGCCAAACTGCCCCCGCAGAATGTGCTTGCAGAACTACAGCACATGGCAATCTATGCCCAACAAATGATAAATGAAGCGTTGTTAAACAATACAGAACAGGAGTAATTGCCATGCAAAAAGTAGCCGCAGCATTTGTTAAAGCCCAACGTGCCTTTGCGCCCGCCCTCAAATCATCCCTAAACCCGCATTTCCGCAGCAAGTATGCTGACCTAGCATCGTGCGTGGAAGCTGTGATTGATGCCCTAAATACCAACGGCATTGCCTTGATCCAGCAGACCCATGATGATGCGTCCGGTGTAACCGTGGAAACCACGTTTATCCATGAATCTGGTGAAACTCTGTCCGGGGGCAAGCTGCATTTCCCGGCAACTAAACAGGATGCACAGGGCTATGCCAGCGCATTGACCTACGCCCGCCGCTATAGCCTTATGGCAGCTTGTGGCATCGCCCCTGAAGATGATGATGGGAACGCAGCCAGTAAGCCCACCAAAGCCCCTGTAGCCCCCGCCAAAGCCGTTATAGACTTGACGGAAGCCAAGGCAATGCTGAATTCATGCGAAAACATGACCCAACTGCAAGTTGCATGGGCCGGTTTAACCAAAGATGAACAGGCATTGTTGATTGACCTGAAGGATGAAATCAAAGCCAAAGTGAAGGATGCCAAATGACCCGTGAAGCCAACCAATTACAGAATACCGGGGCTTGGTTCAATGAACGCACAGGTAAGTTAACGGCAAGCCGTATGGCAGCGGCTATTAACTTCCTGAAGTCCGGTGCTGAATCATCTGAACGCCGCAAGCTGAAGATTGAAATACTGGCTGAACGGCTGACCGGCAACATCGTTCCAAAATATGTCACCAATGAAATGCAATGGGGCATTGACCGGGAACCAGAAGCCAAGGATGCGTTTACTGAACGCACAGGGCTAGAAGTCATAGATGTTGGGTTTGTTGACCACCCTGAAATTGATATGTGCGGCTGTTCCCCGGATGGCTATATCCGGTCAGAAAATGCCCTTATTGAAATCAAGTGCCCATCAACCAGCACCATGATTAGTTGGTTGTTGTGGGGCAAAGTGCCGGATGAACATATCCCGCAAATGACCCTGCAATCAGCTTGCTTTGGTGGCATCCCGGTTTATTTCTGTGCGTATGACCCACGGCTACCAGAGAAGCAGCGTTTGTTTATTCGGAAGTTCCAGCCAACACCGGAACAGCTTGCCGACATGGAACAAAAGGCTGTGCATTTCCTGAATGAAATTGAACTTATGTTTGAACAATTAACTGTATCGGAGTAATCATCATGCAATTTATCGGCGTAGCACGAATCGGCAACAACCCGGAAATCCGTTACACACAGGCTGGTAAGCCAGTAATGGAACTATCTCTTGCGTATAACTATGGGCGTAAGAATCAGGATGGTGATTACGCATCCCAATGGGTTAGCGCAACCATGTGGGGTGATAGGGCAGAGAAAGTCCTACCGTATTGCCAGAAAGGTCATCAAGTCTTTGTGGTGTTAACAGACGTTTACATTGATGAATTCCAGCGCAAGGATGGCACCAAAGGTTCAAAGCTAAAAGCCAACCTAGACAAGATTCAGTTCATTGAAAAGCGTCAGCGTGAAGATGAACAAATTGCCCGGTATGCACATCCGCAAGCCGCTACCGTGTCTGACCTCAAAGATGATATTCCGTTCTGATAGGGGGTATCATGGATCATTATGTTAGGGATTTTGTTAATGAAAATCGGGGCAATTTGCACAATCTATGGCTTGAACATCGCAATGTTTTGCTTGCAATTATTGTTTTCATTGTGCTTGTTCCTGTGCTGTGCGGCTTTTATCTTAACCGTGTATCCGCTAGTGCTTATCAGAAAGGGTTGGCTGATGGTCAAAGGGCTGTTTTAGATGCCCGCAACCCATCGCCAGCGTTTAGCGATAAATGCGCTGAATTAGTAAACAACAAACTAAAGGAAACAAAATGAAACTACATGATTTTGTAATGCTGTTCCGCAAGGGTTCTACTCACCGTCCTGAACCGCAGGAACTTATGTGCATGGCTGGCATGGCTGAACGCAATGCCGCCCGCATCGAAGCTATCAAAAAGGAAATGGGTAACAAGTGGATTTTGCACCCTGACCACATGAAGCATCGGTTAGACGAACCACGGCCAGTATGATCCGCAAACCCTTTTGCCCCGTGCTGTTTGAAAAATATGACGGTGCGGGGAAACAAAAGGTTGCTGACTATATTGAATGGGAATGGGGATGCACGGTTGGTGAAGCATCCAAATATGGCATAGACCTAGTTGCTACCAGACGGGGCAACGTGGTTGGCTACATAGAAGTAGAAGTGCGTAACTGGAACAATCATGTATGCCCATTCCCTACCATTCACGTTCCGCAACGGAAGGCTAAATATCTTGCCGACCACAAGCCAGCCATACTTTTTGCGGTCAATTCGACCATGCAGAATGGGTATTGGTGCCATGCGGAACGGATACTATCGGCACCGTTGGTAGCAGTCAGCAACCGGGAGATTGAACAGGGCGAAAAGTTTTTTGATGTACCAAAATCCTTTTTTAACTTTGTTCGGTTTGTCGTATAAAAAAACCCCTGTAACCGGAGAATTACAGGGGTTAAACCCTTGGGAGAGGGTGGGGGAAGAAAACGTGCCTAGACCATAGCTAATGCGGCATCCCGCACTTCATTACCACGGCGTGTCCAGCCTTTTCCGAATACTGGAAATGTTTTTAGACTTTCCCAAAAAGCCTGTCGGCGGTCAGCAATGTTGTTAATTAGCTGTATTGTGTCGCTAATCCGCAGTCTGTAAGCCGCCAAAGTGCCAGACCCAATAGAACCATCAGCAGTAACACCCAATTCCGTTTGAAGGAATTTTGCGGCCCGTCCGGTGCCGGAATTAACAGCAATATCAAAAACAATATAATCAAGGCCAGACTGTAACTCATCGCAGCGGCATACATCCCAATACCTCTTTTTGTAAAAGGGTTCTACCGCTTCCGGGGTCAACGCCCGCATATCGGCTTCAGTTACTTCATGCCCAACATATTCTTCCCATGCGGCTTTGGTCACGCCTAAATTGGTCATGCCGCCGGGGTCGGCTGGATGGTTAACAAATCCACCTTCATGCACCAACAGATGCTTCATGCAGTTGGCAAAATTACTTCTCATGCCTTGAGCCTTTTCTTAAATTATCTATAGCTGGAATAACTTGAAGATTATCTGCTACATGAAATCCACCTTTACAAACTGGCGTAATATGGTCAACATGAAAAGGCTCACCAAGTGACATTGCTTGGTAAAAATCTCGTAACGCATACATCATACGAACTTCTGCGGTCACGGGGCCTTTGGTTATAGACCTACGTTTGGCATTGTCAGCAAGTATTCTGGATTTATTGTTGATTCGGTCTTGACGTTTCCATTCGGATACTTTGTCAGGATTGTTTTTTCTGTATTCTCTGTTGTAGGCTAAAACTTGCTTTCTATTTTCCTTGCAATATCTTTTGGAATACTCTCTGTTATAAGTTGGGTCTATTTCTCTGCGTGTTCGCATTAGTTCTGCATAACAAGGTTTGCATTTGGCTTGAACGCCAAAAAGCCCTTTCTTGGAAGGGCTAAAATCATTTATCGGTTTTTCAACCTTACATGAAGTGCAAATTTTCACTTGATTTCTTCCTCAATTATTTTTGCTTTTGAACGCATTTCCATAATTTTTTCGGCTGACCTTCCACCAAAATAGGCGAGCATTATTAGTTGGCCCCATTGTCCTAACAGTTCAACGTATGCACCACGGGTTTCCCATCCAAACATCGACATAAAGGCAAAGAAAAAATATGCCGCAAGGATGAAAATAAGGGTCAGCGGGCGTATGTTTTTAGCCAGCTTGGAATCAGATGCTAAATCAGCTTGCCACCGCTTGCTGATTTCCTGTGCTTCAATGTTATCCGCTTGCAGATTGGCAATGACCATTTCCTTGCGGGTATTTTCCAAATCCTGTGCGGCTTTGGCTTTGGCTTCAGGGTCGGGAATGAACTTGTCAATAATCTTTAGACCAGCCGCAATAGCGTCATCAATCCCGAAAGCCATGATTTATCCCCTGCCCTGAATTTTCATTTCAATGTGATCCAGCTTGTCAAAAATGCGCTGAACTGCCCGGTCAAATTCTTCACGGGTAATGTATTGCCCTGCTACCAAAACTTCCATCTTGCTTACTTTTTCGGCCAACTCTTTGTCGGCATCTCGCAATTCTTTATGAGCATCCCATACCCATTTCAGCACAGCACCAATGACAATATTTGCCGCACCAAATAACCAGTTCCAAAAGTGTTGTTCCATTATGCACCCTGATAATGCGTGAGATTGTTAGCCAGTCTTGTGTTATCAGGTTCCATATCCAAGGCTAACTGACCTTGTTCAATGGCAACGTCATATTTTCCAAGATGATACGCCGAAATTGCCGCTAGGTCATGCGGTAAATATCCCCAAACTTCCGGGTTCATTGTGTAAACCGCAGCTTTGTCTTTGATAGTTAATGCTTGCATTACTGCATCGTGGCATTGCTGCCAGTCGTGCTTTGCGTAACAGGATTGCGCCAATTCAACCCACGGTTCACGGGTTTCCGGGGCTTCCTTGCAAGCCTTTTGATACCAACCCCTACCGTCTTGACTTAATGCGTCATAGGCTTTGCCAAGTAGCCGCATGGCATAGCACCGTTCATTCGGCCAGTTGGCTTCGGGCATTTCCAAATACTTGTTCAATGCGTGTACGGCTTCCAGCCATTTGCCGTAGAAAGTTAATTCACGGGCGTAGTAAAAAGCATTGCGTGGGCAGCGTGGATCTTCGTCAACCGCAAGCTGTAGAAGATCAAGGTATTGCCCCCGTGATTTGGTTGGGTCTGGGTGATGGCTAACTAAAAGTTTGTCCGTCCAAGCATAAACTTCATTGATTCTTTTATCCGGCACAGGGTATTCGTGGCGCGGGTGGTGCCAATGACATCCGTATCGTGACTGGGAA
>OGWN01000087.1_pt1 | contig 12361 bp, 16 predicted proteins | sample 1575921 | NCBI WGS metagenome assembly OGWN01 (sample SAMN07581531, study PRJEB24739) | freshwater metagenome
GTTTCCCAGTCACGATAATCCGAGTGGAAGGTAGCTACAGTTTTTTGGAATCACTTGACATTTGAGAAACACAGGCATGAGAATAAAGAAAATCACTTGTTTCATATAGCTAAATTTTGTGGTTACATCCCCTCACCCCACTTACCTTCCCGACGCCAGGAAGATGGTTCCTCCTCCCCTCCCGCCGAAAAGAAACGATCATTGCGCTGACATCAACGCAATGGTCGTTTCTTTTCGGTACTGCTATAACTTACCGGCATTCTTATCCAGCAGCTCCGATAAGCGGTCTAAGACTTTGTTCAATCGTTCAACGCTTTCTCTTAGATCTGCCAATAGCCAGATAGCTATTTCCCTATTATCGTCTGTATTGAGCATTTTTTGTTCTTTTGATTGATTTTTTTGCACTTCTATCTTAAGCATTTCCCCTACTCCTTTATTTAACCAATCGCCTTCTATCATAGGGAACGCATCTAATATTTTGTTCATAACTTCTCTTCCTGGCTGGCGTTTTCCCTTGATAATGTTCAATATAGTCGTAGGGGCAACGCCTATGTAATCTGCAAAAGGTGATGGACGCATATTAGTGTATCGCAAAACTTCTTTTACCCTATCGTTTATGTTCATGTTTTTTTGCTCTATTTTTTTTCTTTTTGCTTGATTTTTAAATCTTGTTGGTTTATATTTGTGAGCATAATAAGCAAAGGTAAAAACAATATGAACAACGACGTTAACCGCAAGTATCGTATCAAAGAGCTCATTGATGCGCTCCCCTACTCGGAGCGCAAAGAGAGTATCCAAAGTATATGCAGGGTTGCTAATGTATCCTCCTCAATGCTACGGAGGATATGGAACTATAAAGTGACCGATAGCAACGAGGCAAAGCCAAGCCAACTATTGGCTATTGCCGAGTTTTTTGGAGTTGACATCTACGAGCTTCTGTCCAACATGCCGGCAGCTCAGAAATCATAATTTCTTTCTTCATGAGATCGAGTTTCCCCGGTCGCCCGGGTCTGACCGGGCGGCCATTTTAACAGCAAAAGGTTGTTTTTTCATATATCAGTTAGTGAGTGCATTGTTTTTCCAGGCCCCCGGGGTTTTTGAGGTGTACGTAGTTTTTCCCGGGGGCCTTTTTGGTTGCTTTCATACTTGATTTTTATTCTATAGCCGGCCCCCGGCAAAAGAGCTGGGGGCCTTTTCAAGCGGCTAATTTCTTTGTTTCATATAGCTTCCGTACCCCCGGCTCTTATGCCGGGGGGCTTTTTACACTTGGGTTTTCAGGTTTTACTAAGCATAATTGAGCTCGCCCCCGGCCATTTTGCCGGGGGCCTTTTGCCCAACAACCGACAAAATTTACCTGGCTTCTGGGCACGCTGTTGAGAGCGGCCACGCCGGGGGTTATAGATTCCTAATTTTTTGAAATGAAAAATGCTTTGTTGATTGCTTTGCTGTTACTGGGAGGGCTTTCTGCCCTGGCTCAGCCTGAGCCGCCGCTGGCTCCTGTGCCTTTTGTACTAATCCGAGCGGTACACCCGGTAAATCCCTCCCCTTGCATTACCCTTCTGACGCAAAAAAATGATTCAGTAACAATTTCAAATCAAAAAAAATGAACAGCCAAATAGTAGAGACCTCCATACGATCAGACGCCACTGTGGAAGTCGGTTACTTCATGACAGATGAAGTGGCGCCATATGAATGGCGCCGGCTTGCGGTGTATGACTGCATTGAGGATGCCATTGAACACTTACGCTACTGGCAAGGCTGGGTAGATTCTCGTACTCAGATGTGGAAGCCCGTTGACATCTTCGAGAATATCATGGATGAAGATTACATCTTAACTACTGAAAAGCAGGTAGCCGTAAACTTAGTCCGTGCGGCTATGGCAGAAGTGGATAAGATCCCCAGTGACTCTACTTTCCAAACGGATGTGGATACCCGATTCCAATCCATACTGAAGATAGCCCGGTTGTGGATAGAAATCAACCAAACCTTTCCGAAGTAGCCCAAATGAAAAGAGCCCGCCGGTGGGTTGGCCACTGGCGAGCTCGAATTCCTAATTTTTTGAAATCCAAAACTACAAAACTTATCGGTATGAACATGCAAAAAATTCAAGAACAAGAGCTTGAGCGCGGGGCCCGCAAAGCCCAGGCCGCAGGCTCTTTCATCGCCCGCAACTATTGGTTGTGGGTGGTGGTAGCCTTTTTATTATACCCATTTAGTGCAGTTTTCTCTGCACTAACTGAGGGCGGACACATCCTTCTCCGCAGCCGGGCTATGCTCGGCGACGGCTGGATTCCAGTAGCCGTAACCATCATCCTGGTCGTAATGATCGAGAGCCTCAAGTACTTCTTAGGGAAGGGGACCGTGGATGACCTCCAGGCCAACCCCTTCAGCGAGGGGGGAGCATCTTTGGCAGCTTTCTCGGTCAAGGCCCTGGGCTTTATGGCGATCATGACCTTCAGCGTCATGCTGTCGGTCCAGGGAGCCGGGGTGATGAATGATTACTTTCGCAAGACGGTGCAGCCTGTAACCAGCGAAGCGGGCTATCAGGATGAGGCCGCTATCCTGGCCCGCTATGACCAGGAGCTTCTTCCCCACCGCGACAACATCCGCCAATACCAAACTATCAAGTGGAAAGGTACGATTACCGTGGACGCTCGCCGCATGATCCGGGCGGAGCAGCAGCAGATTGATAAAATCATCGCTGCCCGCGATATAGAGCTGGCACGCGCGCGCGACAACAACGACGAGATGAAGAGCACCTGGGCAGCGGATACGGAGGAGAACCACAGCTACGCGATGGGATTCGCCGGTCTCGGCGAAGCAATCTGCCTGTTTTGCTTGATCTTTATCGGAGTGTACGACGACGGTATCAAAAAGCAGGTGCGAAAAAACGGAGTAGTAACTGCTCAGGCGTCCCCCGCCAGAGAGGAAGAACTTGTGACGTTGCTGCGTACTCTGGCTGCACAGCAGCCCTCTGGTACGCTCGCCTCCCCTACTATGCAGGAACAGCCAGAACGCAGGCGAATAGGCTTCACCCAGCCTGACAAGCCGGCGGAGACGCAAAGCCCCCATATACTTGGCGAAAGCCCTGTAAATCAAGTGGCAACTGGTGGCAACTTGGTACAAATTGAGATACAATACTTAGAGCTGGCTAAGAAAAACTTGCTCGCAAAGCGAGCCGCATGGGCGGCGAAGCTTCGAGAAGGAGCAGGGCTGCCGGCCACCAATACCAAGCGTATTGAAGAGCTGGATAAGCAGATAGATCAAGTAGATCAGCTGATCAAACAAAAGGCAGAAGCATGAAGCTGCTGATGCTCCTATTGGTTGTCATCCCACTCCTGGTGTGGTGGGGTGACAGCCACCCCCCAAAACGCCACGGCCGCCGATAAGCGCTGCCATTCCACTTTTCAGAAAGGGTTTTTTAAGTTCATGAATTGAAGCTGTGTCCTTTGCACTGCTTTCAAAATGGACAACTTTTACTTTCTAACTGCCACAATCCATGATACAAGAGGTCCATTACATTGAACCGGAATCGGTCGACGCCATCAAAGCCCAGGCGTCGCAAGTATCCGTGATGGAGTCGGTGCTCAAAGATTTCACCGACCTAAAACCCCAGGGCGTTTCTCAGATCGGCGAATGCCACCATTGCGGATCTAGGAAACTTACCTGGACGCCCAGCAAAAAAATCATCAAGTGTTTTGCGTGCTCCAAATATGCCACGGATGCCGTGGCGTATCTCACCAACATTGAGGGCAAACCGTACAAGGAGGCCCTGCTGTATGTCGCTGACAAGTACAGCATAGATTTAGTAGGCCGCAAAGAATCTTCGCAAGTAAGCCAACGAAAAGGGAAGGAGAGCTTCCGCGACATGCAGCTGCGCACGTCGGGCATTAGCGACTCTTATCAGAAGATATACCTTGCTGAGGATGATTCCACCTCGGTACAAGTGGACCGATACCAGGCGGCCACTATTGACCAGTCCTGGTCAATCCAACCAGGTGACGATATGGTACTGCATTACGTTGACCTGGACGGGTCGACCATGAAGTACATCAATGATCGGGGTACTTCGAAGCCTCTGATCCGGGTACGTTGGTCCAACCCGGCCAATCACCGAGATAAAGCTGGTAACGAGATAAAATACCAAAGCCCCAAGGGTTCTGGCTCTCACCTTTGGATACCAAACCTCCTCATTTCGCTGTACAAGCAACACCAGGAATTTGATACCCTGTATATCACAGAGGGGGAGAAGAAGGCCGACAAGCTCTGCCTCACCGGTCTGCCGGCGGTGGGTATAATGGGCATTCACAACTGGAGCACCGGGGGCTCCATGCCACACCAGTTGGAGCTGATCGTGCAGCGCTGCAAAGTGCAGCGCGTAGTGTTCGTCCTGGACGCTGATTGGCAAGAAATCAGCATGAAAGGCAACAAGCCGGTGGACCTCCGGCCAAAGACTTTTTTCAAGGCCGTGCTCAAGTTCCGCGATTACTTCTATGGCTACCACAACGTGGGCATAGACCTACGCATATACTTCGCCTACCACAAAGAGGCGATGTACAAAGGTATTGATGACCTCATCGTATATCAGTTCCAGTCAGAGGATCAGGAAAAAGAACTGGTAGCCGACTTCAATGCGGCCATGATAGACCGCGAAGGGAAGGGCAAATACGTGATGTGCCACGACATCACGGAGATGAGTTCTTACAAAATAAAAGAGTTCTGGGCCCTTCATGCTACGCCGGCCTTCCTGGAGCGCCACAGAGAGAAGCTCAAGACGATCCGCGAGTTTACCATAGATAACATCCAACGCCGGTATAACTCTGAGACCGATGAGTTTGAACTTGCTCAGCCTATCCTGCCACATGAGCAGTTTTGGAAGCTCGAAAAGTGGGAGGACAAGTCGGGAAAACCGATGGAGCGAATCACCTACTTGTACGAAAACGCGCTGCAGTTCCTCTACAACCGGGGCTTCGGGCTGTATGAGTACAGCAAGAATGCATTCCGGTTTGTCCACGTACAGGATAAGGTCGTATATGAAACCACTCCACAGAACGTGCGCAGATACGTCATAGACTTCACCCGAGAGATTGGGGAGAAGGAAGTACTTGAGGTCTTACACCGTGGCGCAAAGCAGTACCTGGGGCCTGACAACCTATCCAGCCTACCCATACGGCGCGTAGAATTCAATCGCAGTCATAAAGATGCGATGTTCTTGTACTTTCAGAATCAGTACTGGAAGATCACCAAAGACAGCATCACCTCCGGGCCACTCAGTGAGCTGCCTGCCCACGTGTGGGAGAAAGGCATGATCAAGTTTGAACCCGAGCTCATCGGGGCATTGTGCCAATTTGAGCGCAAAAATGATGCGTGGCAAGTCTCCTTCCATGACAAAGCCAGGGAGTGCGAGATGCTGGATTTCTTTCTGTGTACCTCCGACTTCCACTGGCAGAAGGAGTATGTTCTGGTGCAGGACGAAGCCAGAAAATACTGGGCTCCTATGGAAAACCCAAAGCCCTACACAGCAGAGGAGAAGAATGAGATGTGGCACGGAATGCTGTGCAAAATGCTGGCCACGGGTTACGTAGCCCACGACCATAGAGACTACGGCATGATGAAGGCGGTCGTAGCCATGGACGGCATTGAAAGCGAAGTGGGCAAGAGCCAGGGCGGAACGGGAAAAAGTATCTGGGGTAAGCAGTTCCAGCATCTCTTCCCAGTAGCCATCATTGACGGGAAGAAGAAATCCATTGAGGATGATTCCTTCCTTTACGAGGGTGTGGATGAGCGCACCGGTGCGATCGTATTTGACGACGTGCGCGTCAACTTCAACTTTGAGTTCCTGTTCAGCCAGATCACCACGGCGGTTACGGTGAACAAGAAAGGGCAACCACAATTCACGGTGGACCCACCGAAATTCATCATCATCACGAACCACGCCCTGAACGGCGACGGCAATAGCTTTAGCCGCCGCCAATATCAGATTTCATTCTCTGACTTCTTTAACGCCCACCGTACGGTAGCGGATCACTTCGGTCACCAGCTCTTTTACGATTGGGATTACAAGCAGTGGAACCTCTTTTACAATTGGATGGCCACCTGCATCCAGCATTACCTGCGCTATGGCCTGAGTTTCGGCAGCGTATCGGAGGAGCTGCACCGGCGCAAGCTCCGCCAGCTGATGGGCGAAAACTTCCTGGACTGGGCAAGTATCGTGTTCGATACCACGCTCAAACCGGATAATCAGCCGAACGGAATCTTTCTCAATCAAAAGGTCAATAAGGTCTTCTTGACTGAGAAGTACCTGGAGACGTACCCGAATGACAGGAAATACATAGACGCCAGGAGTATCAAGCAGCGCATCCAGTGGTACTGCGAGTATTCCAAACTTGAGTTCAACCCTACCACCAAAGGGGAGAGGCTCAAAAGCAACGGAAAAGAGTACTTCATTGTGGCCGATGAAAACTTCGACGCCAACGCCATCCAGTGGCGGCAGATAGACGGCAATCCAGATCTCTAATAGCAAAGTCAAAATCGTATGACAGTTAAGGTAGAAAAAACTCAGACCAAAGTCTGCCCGCAATGCGGAAAGACTTTCGCCAGGGGCAAAGAATCGAACGCCCGCTGGGCCGTTCGAATCTATTGTACAAAGGACTGCTCTGCCCGGGGTGCAGCCCAAAACAATCGGGAAAAGGTGCGGGTACAACCCGAAAAAACCTGCATCAAATGCGGAGAGGTATTCTCCAAAACTACGAAGATAAGCCAAAGCGAGTGGGAAGTACGAAAGTACTGCTCTGTAGAATGCCGCGTAACTCCCGTAGGGCTCCCAACCTACGACGAAAAGACTTGCCGCTATTGCGGCACTGCATTCACCCGTAACAAATCGGAGGTAAGCATTACCGGCTGGCGCAAGCAGGAGTACTGTTCGAACGCCTGCAGTGCAAAAGCTAGAATTCCCATGCAAGTACCGGCATCCGGCAAGAAGGCATTCAATAGCTACAACCGTTTTCAAAGCTTTATCACAGGCATCTTAGCCGCAGGCTATTCTTTTCGCGAGAGCGGAAACAAGAAGCGCCCCAGGGTAGGGCAGCAGCAAGGGTTTTACGCCGTCCAGTGGACGGTCAATACGAATAAGATCGGGCAAAAAGAGAAGGTGTTTTTTGTCACCACTCATCAAACCGTATACAAGTATTGGCTATCGTAGCCAACAAAATGTTTGGACTCGGCAAAAATTGCGAAGCAGTCCAAACATTATATATTTTTTTTATTACTTTTTTAAAAAGGAGACCAGTATAAATTTTGGTTAAACAAGTGGACTTTTGGACTGCCTTTTGTAAGTATTTGAAAATGAATAAAATACAAGCTTCTAACAAAGTCCACCCGAAAAAAACCCGTTTGGACTTTTGGACTGCCTGATTATCAAGCACTTACGATGTTTTTGAACAAAAACAGTCCAAAAGTCCAAACAGTCCAAAAAGCAGTCCAGACAGTCCAAACCGTTTGGACTGCTTAAAACTCTGATAATCAGAATATTTAGGGCAATCAGTCCAAAAGTCCACTTAAAAAACCAGAATGGTATAAGGTCTTCCTGTCAAACCACTCAGAATATGGCACTATCCAAGAAATCAATTCAGGCCGATCTGGTCTATGCGGTACGCCACTACCGACAGAAAATGGCAGATATGCTCGCCAAAGGTGAGATCAGTGCAAATGCTGTAAAGCGCAGCTCCGATAACCTGGAAGCAGTATTGAGCTTCGTGGATGCAATCGAGTTTGAGGGCATGGGCATAGAGGAAATCACTATGTACCTGAAAGTGCAATCACAGCGCGCATTGCTTGAGAAGCAGGGCAAGCTCAACTTCGACAGCAAATGAGAAGAGAGCCTAACCTGTTTCCCCTACGGCAGCATGTGAAAATAGTGCGCGGCCCCTGGTCTGGGCACCACGGCTTGGTCATAGATCGGGAACCTATCGTAGATGCGTATCGCTTTTACTACGTGTACATGGTTCGCATTGAGATTTCCCCATCGCTGATGCGTTGGGAAGAGTTGAAACGAGAAGATATTGCTATTGGCCGTATGGCCTCCACCAGTTTAATTTCGGAAATATGAGCTTTGAAGATTTTGTAAGGTCATGCCATCTTACGCATGGAATATGGATTCACGGCAACATTACCCACTTATCCTGGCATATCGTAGAGCGCAGCAAAAGACGTATCGTGATAGATGGAACCGAAGAGTGTAGCCTCGCGGGCGACATAGCTTGTGGCCGCTATACTTCAACGGTGATACCAGAAGGTATCATACTACCCGATAAAAATTGGGGCAAAGTGGCTTTGCCTTTGCAAACTAATTCTTCCACCATAAATACAGAAGACTATGACCAAGCCTAAATTCTGGGAAGTAGGGATATTTGCCGCATTCGGCATATTTCTCGTTGCTTTCCCCAAAAAGTTCTTCGCACTGATGCGGAGCATCAGGCGTATCTTCATTCGATTCAAACAAGACTCCGATGAGTAAGCCACAACTGAAGCTGATCATACCGCCAGAGATCAGCGTAGCCAATGCGCTTCAGCGTATCCACTTGTGGTTTGGAGAGCCGATTACGTTGGAAGTACCCACTGCCGGAGAAAAGAGCTCTTTCCCTATCCAGATAGAGCTGAGCATACCGTCTGAGCTTGCGCAGCTCGAAGCCTTAAGAGTAGGGGAGGCTAATGAAATTGAGATGGATTTTGAGAACTTGCACATTGTAAAGAGGTAGTTTTTTTGGGCATATTATGGATTGTGTTCAGCCGGTTGCTTGATGCAGCCGGCTTTTTTTGTCCTTTTGCCGCCCGTTTTGCCCCCCTAAATTTGAGATATGAACGTGATCGCAGATGCAGTACGGTCGGTGTATGCCAAGAAAGGCTACTCCTTCCTGGATGATGGCAGCCCTTATCAGCTGAACATTTTTGGCGTGCGCAACTACGGTGCGGTCAACCGGTTCAACGACTTCTTGTGCGTATGTTTTCGTAATTCGATAAACGAGTGGGTTTTAAGGCAGTGGCCGGGCACGACGATGCCCGGCCTTTCTATGCTCCAGGGCCCCGTGAACCCCAGGGGTACTGCGATACTGGTGCCCGGGCAGTATGTGGACACCTGGAAAAGAGACCTCCATGCAGGCAAGTATGAGGCATTGTGCCAGCGCCTAAAACCAGTGCGCGTATTTCGCGATGCGAACCGCGACACGAAATACGACTTGGACCCTGCCACCATACAGGAGGGCATGTTCGGCATCAACATACACAAGGCCGGCACCCTGACCGAATCAGTGGATAGGTACAGTGCCGGCTGCCAGGTATTTCAACGGGAAGTAGATTTCAACCTCTTCATGGCGATTGTGGATGCGGCTATCAAGAAAGGAGCGACAGCCTTTAGCTATACACTATTCGAAAAAACCGATTTTGAATAATGACCACACCACCCACCAAAGATATCCAGGCCAGCGTGTCCAAGTGGATACTGCCGAGCCTGCTCAGTCTGCTCGTAGGGGTGCTTTCGCTGATTGCCCAGGATATACGAAGTGATGTAACCTTCATCAAGGAAAAGGTCACAGAACTCGCTTTGGGGCAAAGCGAGCTCCAAACCAAGAACACTTACATCGAGCAGGAGCAGAAGGAACTAAACCAGTGGCTTGACGAACTCGACAAGCGGGTACAACAACTCGAAAAACTAAAATTGAACCAATGAGTGCAAAAACCAAATCTCCGCTGCAAAGCCGGAACTTTCTCGTGAGCATCGTCAGCCTTGTGCTGTTGTCTTTCCAGGCCAATCATATCAACGTGGATGTGGGCGCAGGCGAGATAGTGGATGTGGTCATGAGCAAGGATCTCGGAGCTATCCTGTCGCTGGCGGTGTTGAACCTGATCAACCCGATCATGAAGCTGGCCAGCAAAAGCACCACCTGGGACTGGGGCTTTACTAAAAGCCCGAATTTCTGGACACAGGTGCTTACCGTGATACTGGTACTGATTGCCGGCGTCGGCATCCCATTTCCCGAAAATGCTTCTGCCGAACTTATCACCGCATGGGCAAGTAAAGAGTTTTCAGTGATAGCCATTGCCATTATCGTCAATGTGGCCAACCCTCTGTATCATTTCTTCGTCAAGAAAAAACCGCAAGAGATTTGACAGATCGCTAACGCATTTTTCATATTGAATTTGAACAGAATGGGCGTGTCACAGCGCCCATTTCTTTTTATCTTGCGCCAACAAAACCGGTATCCGATGAATATGCAGATGGCCTTTCCGATAAAGCGCTACCTAAAAAAGTATTTCTACTGGCGCGAAAACATCCCATACAACAGCATCATTGACTTCTCTAAATACGAAAACCGCGAGGTGTGCATGGTCATGAGCAAGCTGATGGAGGGGAAAATGACCTTTAGTGGCTCCGGGTCTACCAACTCCGATTCCAATGAGCAATACAACGACCACATACCCATCGCTTTTACCATTACTCAGTTCAAGCACAACAAGATTTTTGTATCCACTCAGGCAATCCGGTTTTTCAACACCTATCTACAGCGCAACCTGCACGAGATGTTGGTACAACGCATCCTTGCCGTGCGCAACTACGGCGTGAGCGAGTCTGACGTGATTAATCAGTTCATGGCAGACGTCGATTTACTCGACGATATCACGTTTGACGCGCTGAAAAAAGGATCGTACCGCCTACGCAGTGAAAAAAATCTTCCGATATTCCGCTTAGCCAGCGGTCCTGCGGTAAAATAGCAGTTACAACAAAGGGTTTACGTACAGGACACCGTTATGCGGTGTCCTGTAAATCGCTGTCCTGTGCTTTTTGGCCGGGCAGTGCCATTTTTGCGCTATGGCACTGACATCGCTATCCAGTTTTTGCGCCGTAAATCTTGGCGGCTTACAAAAAATCCAGTACGTACCCATCACTTGGGTGGATAAGGCGGCATTTCGCCGAATTATTTCCAGCTCATGGAACTGGCAAGAAGAAATCCCACTGGCGGAAGGGCAGTGGATGGAAGCCTTTAGCCTCAACAACCGGAAAATATGGGATGAAAAGGAGCAAAAAACAGAGTTTGGCTCAATCTACTCCCAGCAAATCACCGGAATACTACCGGGAATGCGGCCAGAAGTGGCCGGAATACTCCAGGAAATGGCGGGATACCGGTACATCGTAAAGCTGGAATCGCGAAACCGAAAGAGCTGGCTCATCGGCTCGCCCGATGAAGGCCTGGAATTCAGCGCCGACGGCAGCACCTCTGAGGCCAATGGGCTGAACGCCTATTCTATATCATGGAGCGGCAACACAGTCAAGAGGGCATACGGATACTCGCCCATCCTCTAAAGTCCTTTTAAGCCAAAGAAATACATAGGATTTTTGAGCTATGAACCTACTGAAAGAAATCATCACATCTGCCTGGGCAATTAATCCGCTTTCCGCAACAGCGTATTTGCCCTTTGTGGCGCGCTTGGCGCAAGGGGAAAACGTCAGCTTGACGGATAAAAAGCCGGCAAAGCCATTCCTGGTATCCCTTGGAGACTGGGAAGATGATGACGATGAGAAATGTGGCGATGACTATCAAGAAGAGAGCAGCCCTGCCGATCCGACTGCAAGGTATGTGGCGGTGTACTCGATTGAAGGCGTAGTCATGAAAAATGATGGGTGGTGCTCTACGGGACTGATCAGCATTTTGGAAACCATTCGAAAGAATGACCTCAAAGAAAATGTCGTAGGGCATTTGCTTCGCATTGATAGCCCTGGAGGGCAGGCAACCTACGTGGAAACTTTTGCGCGTTTTGTACGGGAAGAAGTAAAGAAGCCGGTTCATGCACACGTATCGGGCATGTGCGCCAGTGCAGCATACTACATCGCCAGTGCTTGCGACAAGATATACGCCAACGAAGCCAACGACTTGTTTGGCTCGATCGGCGCAATGAGCTCCTGGTGGGATTACAAACCCATGCTGGAAAAAGAAGGCGCAGTATATCACATGGTGGTGGCCGATCAAAGCGATCTGAAGAACAAAATATCGCTGGATGCCGACCAGGGAGACTACGAGGGCCTAAAAGGAAAGATCCTCAACCCGGTCGCTGAGCAATTCATCGCGACGGTAAAAGAATTCCGACCCAGCCTGGTACTGGCAGAAGCCTACCGAGGCCAAATATACAATGCGCGCGAAGCGCTTACCATCAAGATGATTGATGGCTTTGCCACAGAACGGCAGGTGATTGGAAATTTATTCACGTTACGTGTCGTATCGTGACTGGGAAACAGATCGGAAGAGCACACGTCTGAACTCCAGTCACCGGCTATGATCTCGTATGCCGTCTTCTGCTTGAAAAAAAAAAA
>OGWN01000088.1_pt1 | contig 12328 bp, 12 predicted proteins | sample 1575921 | NCBI WGS metagenome assembly OGWN01 (sample SAMN07581531, study PRJEB24739) | freshwater metagenome
ACGCAACTAAAAATCTCCAGAAGTTTGAAGCCAATCAAAAGAAATCCCTTAAAAACGCACAAAACGCTACGGCTGAATTAGGGTCAACCCTAGCAAAAGTAGGTGCTGGCGTAGCCGCTTTTGGCTTCGCCTTTATGAAGGTGCTAGAAAAGTCCGATGAGATTGCGGACATGGCGGCGGCTTTTGATGCATCCATTGGTAGCATTGTCGGAATGGGCAAGGCTATGGATATGGCTGGCGGTAAAGCCGAAAACCTTGGCACGTTATTAACCAAATTAGCCAACAATGCGGACAACGCTAGGGATGGCAACGATAAATTAAGAGATTCATTTAGGGCTATTGGCATCAGCGCTGGCGAGGTAGAAAACCTACACCCAGACGAATTGTTTGAGCGTGTTGCCCAACAATTAGCCAAAATGGAAGACCCAACTGCTCGTAATGCAAAGGCATTTGAGCTTTTAGGTAAAGCCGCTAAAGGTATTGATTGGAAAAAATACACCGAAGAATACAAACAAGTTGCCGATCCGGAATTGGCGGCGGCTATTCAAACTTCGGCAGACGCTTGGGATAATATTCAAAAAGCCGTTGGCGGCACTTATTATTTCCTTGTAAAAATGATTCAACCATTAGCCGCATTGGTTAATGAGCTAACAACGCTGGCAGACCGGTATAGAGAATTTAAGCAAGAGGGCGGGACAATTAACTTTGATCCCAATAACCCAATGGCTGAGGGTATTGAGTTTACCGGAACAGGAAAACCTAAAGCCGGACCAGAAGCACCTAAAAGCCCTAAATTAGCCAGCGATAAATGGACTAAAGCATCAGAAAAGGATGCCGCCAAAGCAGAAGCGCAAGCTAAAGAAATAGCGGCTATTCGTGAAGCCTTCAAAATACGTGTAGAAGAATTAAGCACTATTGGTAAACAAATTGAGCGGGAAACTGAGCTTATTGGTTTAACTACCCAAGAAGCTGAACGCAAAAAATTACAATGGTCAATTGAAGACGAAAATTTAAAAATGCAACTTGATTTGGAAAAACAAATCCAGATTGAAAAAGCTAATACAGCACGTTTAAATGATGAAAAAATACATCTATTAGAACGTGAGCAAGACGCTTATAGAGCATTAACGCAAATGACTTTAGAAAACGCTCAACAAGATTTAGCGGCTAAAGAAGAAAAAATAAGGATGCAACAAATCCTTACGGATGAAGAAAAACTAGGTTTCCAGCAAGCCATAGATAATATGCAAGTTTTGGGTCAACAAAACAAAGCCGCATTTGCCGCTTATAAAGCCATGAGTATTGCCATGACTTTAATGGATACTTATGATGGCGCACAAAAAGCATATAAACGTGGTTTAGAAATTCCGGTAGTTGGCTGGGCGCTTGGACCAATATTTGCCGGTATAGCTTTAGCGGCTGGTATGGCTAGGGTAACATGATCCGCTCACAAGAATATCAAGGGCGTGAAAAAGGCGGCTCAATTACTGCAAACACCCCATACATTGTGGGCGAGCGTGGACCAGAGCTTGTTATTCCGCATCGTGGCGGCACAGTTATACCGAATAACCGTTTATCTAGCGCATTGGGCGGCGGCGGTGGACCAGTCTATAACGGACCATATATTGCCAACTTATCCGCTATTGACACCCAGTCAGGGCTTCAATTTATTGCCAAAAATAAAGCGGCTATATGGTCGGCTAATTTGTCAGCATCACGATCTTTACCAAATGCTAGGTAATTTATGTCATTAAATCAAATTCTTGCCGTATCAGAATACGTTGGCATTAACGATCAGCGGTTTGTTGGTCAGGTAGTCAGCCGTAACCAACGTATGTTTACAAGTGAAATTATGACGGTTGTGCCGTTCGTGTTTACTTTTAAACCTATGAATTATTTGCTGTATAGCGAAAACCGAGCGCTTTTAAATTCTTTGCGCATTCCGGATAAGTCGCTAGAGCAATATCTTAATTTTGGCACTACCGGCTGGAAAAACTATATTGAGTATCAGGGTGAATTAAATTCTACTCAGATTGCCGCTTGTCAATGGCAAACAGCATCGGCGGCTAAAACATTAGTATTGGGTAATTTGCCCAGCGTGAGCGCAAGCACGATTATTGTCAAAGTCGGCGATTTTTGTCAGGTCGGCAGATACTCTTATATTGCGACAGAAACCGTCTTGCGTGGGTCAGGGTCAACCGTCAACATTCCGGTGCATCGTGGTTTGATTGATGCGGTAGTTAGCCCAATTAATGCGGTGATTGGTGAATATGGCACAACCGTAGCGATGGGCGGCGATTTTTATACAGGTATTACATTCCCCGTTATTTTAAGAAGCTACCCAACTTATGCATTAACGCCATACGCTAATGACAGCTACATACAATGGGCGGGTGACTTTTTAGGGTTTGAATCGGTACTATGAACGTCATAACACCGTTACAGGATACTAACAATGTTCGTATAGCGGATTTTGTTCGTATTACCAATCCAACAAATACCTATTTGTTTTCGACTTTGTATAGCTCTTTATTAGTGCCAGAGGTGGATTCTGAGCCATTTTCAGCGCTTGGACCGTTGGTCAGTATTGGCGATGCCCAGCGTGACATTAAATCAACTGCAAACGAAACCAGCATTTCCGTAGTCGGAATTGATACTGCTATGCTGGGCTGGGTATTAGGTCAAGAAATCAAAGGGTCGCAAATTGAAATGTGGCATGGATTTTTTGACACCGAGGGTCAATTAATTGATGCCGGCGGTACTGGCGGGCTGTATCAATTTTTTAACGGTTATGTAACCAGCTTTAATATTTCGGAAGATTGGTTTGAAGACGCCAAAATGTATGTTGGCAAGATCAGTATTTCGGCATCATCTAATCAATTAATACTGCAAAATCGTGCGGCTGGCAGATATACTAATAACAATTCGTGGCAGTTTTATGCGCCAAACGATACCAGTATGAATAGGGTTTCTACTATATCAACCAACAATTATTACTTTGGGAAAAATTCACCGGCAAACTCATGATTAGGCTGGCAACAAAATACGACAAAACAGAAATAATAAAAATGATGCGTGAGTTTCAAAACGAAGCAAACGGATTATTGAAGTTTGATAATGAGCCATACTGGCATAAATTGTTAGATACGATTATTGCCGGTGCTGGCGCAATATTTTATGAAGAAGGTAAGGGCTTGTTAATGTCAACGATCGCACCATCCGTATTTTGCGATAAAACGCTTATTCTGCACGAATTAGCGTGGTATGTTCGACCAGAACATAGGGGTGGTTCTATTGCGTATCGCTTATTAGATGCCTATACAAAATTTGGCAATAAGCTAAAAGACGAAGGCAGAATAGCTTTGTTTACCGTAACCAAACTAAAAGGACAGCCAAAAGTCAATTATGAACGTTTTGGCTATCTTTTAAACAGCGAAACTTGGGGGCATTAAATGGGCGGCGGCGGAATACCAATTATTAGCCCTATCATAAAGATAGCTACTGGAATTGTTGACGTAGTTACTTCTGCGGTAGGTATTGGTCCAATATTTAATAAAGCGCCAGAAATGCCTACGGTTTCATACGCCAGTTCGTATGAGGCTTCTAGTATTATTTCTCAGCCGGTTTATACACCCCCACCCCCTTCGGCGGCATTTAACTTTAATGCGGATTATCAACAAGCCCCTAATCAAGGGGTGCGCCAGCAATTAAGCCCACAAACCGACAATAAATTACCCATTGTTTACGGCACAAGCTACTTGGGCGGCACAGTAGTTGATCTTTCTATTAGCGAAAACAATCAAGATATTTATTACGTGTTTGCTTTATGCGAGGTCACTAATAGCGAATTTGGCAATACGCCGGACAACTTTAGTTTTGGCAACATTTATTGGGGCGGCAAATTAGTCAATTTTCAGTCCAATGGGCATACGGTTGCATCATTGACCGATGAATCAACGGGCGTGGTAGATACTACCGTTGCCGGTAAATTAGATTTTTACCTATACAAAAATGGCTCAAATGCGCCAGTAAACACTACGCAAACAGCGATTGAGGTAATGTCAGCATCCGACTTAGTTTACAAATGGGATGCCAATAAATTAATGACTAACTGCGTTTTTGCTATTGTGCATTTACGTTACAGCCAGTCAGCCAACATCACAAGCTTACAGCAAACCCGATTCCAGATTATTAACCCTAGGAACGCCGCTGGAGATTGTTTTTTAGACTATTTCCGTAGTGAGCGCTATGGTGCGGCTATCCCGCTTAATCAAATAGATACAGATAGCTTGGATGCTTTAAATGCTTATTCAAACCAACTATTTACCTATACTAACTACGCTGGATCAACTTCTACTCAGCCTAGGTTTACTTTTAACGGTTATATGCCTACATCCAATACCGTTATGGGCAACTTACAGAATATGTCTTCATGTTGCGATTGTTTGATTCGCTACAATGAAATCACAGCTAAATGGGGCGTAGTGGTTCAATCCACGACTTATAGCGTTGCCATGAATATTAATGATTCCAACATGGTAACGGCTATTAATATTTCGCCATTAGACGGGTCAAACACTTTTAACATTACCGAAGTTAAATTTTCAGACGGGGCGGCTAAAGACGTATTTGATTCGGCAATATTTGATCTAGCCGAAATAGACCCCACCTTGCTTTACCCTAATGAGCCGGTAAACAAACAAACCGTAGATTTGCCATTGGTCAACAATAGCGTTCAAGCGCAATATATTTGCAACCGTTTACTTAAAGGCGCTAGGGAAGATTTATCTGTTCGGGTGGGTATTAACTTTACCGGAATGCAATTAGAAGCTGGGGACATTGTAACCGTCACTAATGCCAATTATGGCTGGGATAACAAGCTATTCCGTATCAGTAAAGTCACCCAGACTTTTGCCGATGATGGCGGCATTATTTGCGAATTAACCCTTTTGGAATTTAACCCAGAGGTTTACAACGATGTAAGCATTACGCAATTTAATCCATCCCCTAATACGGGTATTGGCGATCCTAACGTATTTGGCAACATTCCAGCGCCAGTAGTCACTAACATTGTGACTTCCGGCTATCAGCCTTCTTTTGACGTAATCATTACTACTAGCTCATCCGGCGTGGTTCAGTATGCCGAGCTATGGTATTCGACTGTACCCAATCCTACGGCTAATCAATTAACGTATTTTGGCACTACTCAGATTAATCCTAATGGTAATCCCTACAATATTAATACGGCTATGCCCGCAATTAATATCACAACCATTGAAGCCGGCACGTATTATTTCTTTTCCAAAATGCGCAACACTTTGGTGGCAAGTAATTTTTCGCCAGCGTCAGCCCCATTGGTATGGAATCCTACATGGATTGATGATGTAACGGGCTTTTATAACCAAAATCAGGTCTTGGATTGGTAAAACGTATATTCAGCCCGCCTTGCTGGTTACGTCATTAAATATCATTACGGTATTAACTACGATTGGAATAGTGGAACGTTGCTATTTAACGGCTTTGTGACCCAATCCAATTATTCAGCCGTAGGCTTACCCAATACGCTCACTACCGTAATGATTAAGGCGGTTGACACTTTGGGTCATGAATCGGTCAATGCCGCAACATTGCTTTATACAGGCACAACAGGGCTAAACAGCAATATTGTATTTGAATACGATTTTAAGGCTATGGGCTGGGCTGGGACTATTGTTGGCGGCACAGTCGTTGGCGGTAACATTGTAGCTAACGATTCCGGATCATTTTATGGATTAAACGACCAATCATTTTACGAGGCGGATGATATTTCGTTTTATGCTGAAACGGCTACCGAACAGCTTATTTACACTAGCGAGCCAATCTACATTGATACGGCTTTGATTGGCTCTTACGGCGAAATGTTTTCTGTCATTATTGGCAGAAACATTAATATTCAATACCGTTTAGTCAATTCCGCATCATTTTATGGTCCAGACGCCGAATCTAAATATGGGGCTGATCCAGACGCATCATTTTATGGCACAGATACCGGCGATGCTGATTTTGTGACTTTGCCCGGACTTTTGCCTATCAAAAAGGACATTTACCAATTTAGAGTTACCGTAGGATCGGGAACAATAGGCGAAATTGACGAATTGGTATTTGCCGTAGATGCGCCTAACATTGTTGAAAACCTTAGTAACGTAACAATTGATGGTAGCGTTGTGCCATACACTAAAACGTATCATCATATTAACACCGTATTAGTCACTTTACAGGACAACACTTTAGGCGTTGTTACCGTAGAAACCGATAAAACCAATCCTTTACAACCCACCGTAACCGGATATAATTCTTTTCATGTACCAGTATCAGGCGCAAAAGCCGATATAACAGTTCAAGGATACTAAAATGACCTACGCACCACCCCCAGCCAGAACGGAAATATCAGATACCTACCCCAACCCCTCGAACGCCGTTGCTAGGGTTGGTTTTGGCTCTTTATGGGATTACGTTACAGGGCTTTTAGGGTCAACCGGCAACCCAGCGGAAGCTCTTTCAGCTTTAACAGCCGCCGGCACAGGCACAGCCAACACGTTTACAGATAAGCAAACCTTTAGCGGATCATCTTCTGTTGCGGCGCAAAAGACATTAAACATCCTAGAAGGCGCAACGGTATCCGCAACGGCGGCAACTGGCACAATTAACTACGATGTAACCAGCCAATCGGTGCTTTTTTATACGACCAACTCTAGCGGTAATTTTACCCTTAACTTTAGGGGTTCAAGCGGTACTTCTCTTAACTCATTAATGGCTAATGGCGAATCTATTTCGGTCAGCTTCCTATGCACCAATGGCGCAACCGCTTATTACAACTCAGCCGTAACCATTGATGGCACAAGCGTTATCCCTAAATGGCAAGGCGGCACAGCCCCAACATCCGGAAACGCTAGCGCAGTAGATATTTACAATTTTGTAATTGTTAAAACAGCAACCAATACCTATACCGTATTTGGAACACAAACTAAGTTTGCATAGGACAAAATAATGCCAAGAATATCTACCGTAGGAGCGGCTAACTTAGGGGCTTTTGGTTTTGCCAGCGGCGGTCCAACGGCTTACAACTTAACTAACTCACTACGCTTTAGAAGTAGTGCTAGTGCTTATTTAAATAGAACAAACTCAACGACTGGAACTGGTCAAGGTAAAACTTGGACATATTCATTTTGGGCAAAATTAGGAACTCTTGGAACATTTAGATTTTTTATGAATGCTGGTGTTACAGCGACTAGCGATACATCTGTATATATAGATAGTTCTGATAATTTAAAATTTTTGGATAGGACTGGCGCAACATTAACAACAAGTCAAGTGTTTAGAGACCCATCCGCTTGGTATCACATTATTGTTGCTTATGATTCAACACAAGCGACATCTTCTAATCGCATCAAAATGTATGTTAATGGAAGTCAAGTTACTGCATTTGGAACAGCAACTTATCCTTCTTTAAATGCTGCTACAAGCATTGGAAGCAACTATAGTCAATATATTGGTGAACAAGGAAACCTAAATACCAATTATATGGATGCTTACATGGCTGAAGTCAATTTTATTGATGGTCAGCAATTAACTCCATCATCATTTGGTGAAAACAACACAATCACAGGCGTATGGCAACCTAAGAAATACACAGGCACATACGGCACTAATGGCTTTTATTTACCATTTACCAATACTACAAGCACAACTACATTAGGTTATGACTTTAGCGGTAACAGCAATAACTGGACTACTAATAACTTTAGCTTAACTGCTGGTAGCACATACGATTCAATGACAGATGTGCCAACGCTTACTAGCGCAACGGTAGCTAACTATGCTACTTGGAATCCAATATCAGCCATTGGTGGAACTGCATCTAATGGAAATTTACAATTTGTAGGAAGTGGTCAATATCGAATAAACAGCACTATTGCCGTTAATTCTGGCAAATGGTATTACGAAGTAAATATTTTAAATGCGCCATATACACCAAGGGCAACAAATACTTGGTATAACTCTTTTGGTTACGGTCTTGCTACATTTTTTGGCGCAACAAATTCTCCAAATTCAGCAACAGATACATTAAATTATCAAGACAGCGGATTTTATAAAAACTTTTCTGGTTCAAATACTGATACTGGTTCTGCTGTTTCTAGCGGTGATGTTTTAGCTGTTGCTGTTGATTTAGACGCAAATACATTTACTTTTTACAAAAATAATACTTCTGTAGCAAGTGGAACTATTGGAACTACTGCTGGCACTATGCTAACTCCAATGTGCATATCTTATGATGGCACTTATGGCGCAATGGCAGTTAATTTTGGTCAAAGACCATTCACCTACACCCCACCAACAGGCTATGTAGCACTAAACACATATAACTTGCCATCATCCGCTATTGTTGCTGGTAATCAGTATATGGATGTTGCTTTATGGACAGGCACAGGTTCATCACAAACTATTACCAATAGCGGTGGAATGAAACCAGACCTAGTATGGCCTAAGATTCGTTCTGGCGCAGATGGACATTACCCTATTGATACGGTTCGTGGTATTGATAAGTATTTAATTACAAATAGCACAGCAGCCGAAGCTACAGACGCACAAGAAGTTACATCCATCAATTCAAACGGATTTACTCTTGGCACAAGCAATAACGCTAATAGAAGTGGTTATACATTTGTCGGCTGGCAATGGCAAGCTGGACAAGGAACAACCTCATCTAATACCAATGGTTCTATTACATCTACAGTAAGCGTTAATGCTACTGCTGGGTTTAGTATTGTTACTGCTACATCTCCAGCAAGCGGTTCATTTACTGTTGGGCATGGTCTTGGTGTAACTCCAGCTTTTATTATTGGTAAAGGCAGAAATACAGTAAATAACTGGACTTTGTATCACCAATCAACAGGCGCTAGTGGTTATTTATTGTTTACAACTGCGGCATTTACATCAAATACAGACACTTGGAATAATACCGCACCAACATCATCCGTCTTTAGCTCTACTGTAAATTGGTGGGGCGCAAGTGACAATATGGTTTTTTACTGCTGGGCAGAAATAGCTGGATTTTCTAAGTTTGGTAGCTATGTTGGCAATGGTTCTACTGATGGTCCATTTATTTACACAGGCTTTAGACCTAAGTTTGTAATGGCTAAATCTTCAAGTGCTGTTGCAAGTTGGTTTATTTTGGATACTGCAAGAAATACATATAATGCTGCTGGTAATAGTTTATATCCAAATTTAAGTGTTGCAGAAGATACTGGATATTATGTAATAGACGCACTTTCAAACGGCTTTAAATTAAGAAGTAGTTATGTAAATGCAAATAATAATGGTGATACATACATATACGCTGCATTTGCAGAAGTACCAACAAAGTTTGCTCTCGCAAGGTGATATATGGGCAGACCTAAAATAAATAGCCTACATAAGTTTTGGTCAAAAACTGACAAGCGTTCAGATAATGAGTGCTGGATATATGTTGGTGGAAAAGACAAAGATGGTTATTGTCAATTTTGGGATGGTGATGCACAAATACATACAAAGGCGCATATATATAGCGCAAAAATACATTTAGGTGAAAAATCTAATGGAATGTGCGTATGTCATAAATGTGATAATCCAGCTTGTGTAAACCCAAATCATTTGTTTTATGGAACTCATAAAGACAATATTGCCGATAAAATGTCAAAAAATCGTCAAGCAAAAGGCGAATCACAAGGACATAGCAAATTGACTAATGAGCAAATAAAGCAAATTAAAGCAAGGGCAAATGAAAGCTATAAAGTGCTTTGTCAAGAATTTAATTTAGTGCCATCTACGGTATATCGTATTTGGGCAAAACAATCATGGAAGCATATTTAGGAGAATTAAATGTTTATTTATGACGGAAAAAAACTGCCAGTAGGCGTTGAATTTGTAATTGGCACAAGCAAATACGGTTCTGATTGGTTATTAAAAGCTATGCCAGAGGAATTAGCCGAAGTTGGCATTACGGTTGTTGAAGACCCGATTAGACCGGATGACCGGTTTTATTGGGTTACAGAAAACCCAGACGGCACATTTACGGCAATTGCTAAAGACCTTGATATGCTAAAAACAATGATTACTGAGCAAATTAGCGATACTGCATGGAAAATGTTAATGCCTACCGACTATATGGATAGCCGTAAAGCAAATGATGCGGATTATGTTGCGCCAGCAGATTGGCTTACTTGGAGAGCCGCTGTTCGTAGTCAAGCCGATGATGCTATTTCAACTGTAAAAGGTTGCCGTAAAATTGAAACATTAATTACGGCTAGTCAGGTACAATGGGAGCAAGACCCAAAACAAAAGGCTAAATTAGCCGCAAAATAAAACAAGACATGATTCCGTAGCCCCGTAAGGGTATGGGGCTATTAACCTAGGATGGAGCGATCATGGCTGTATTTAATAAAAATTCGCTGGCACAAGTCAGCGGGTTCGATAACCCGATTATTGCTGGCGAGCTAGTCTATCAGCAAAAAACCTTCTGGAATTTAGACTTTACGAATAATGGCGTGGTTGTCCCGCTAACTGGCGCAACCATTGATGCCCAGATTATTCGCCGCCGTTTATCTAACGTGCATGATTCTCGCTATGGTCTTACTTTTGACATTAGCGATTACACCCCTACCCCTACGCCAATCAGCCTTAGCATCGAGAATTTAGACGAAGCGGCTGGCACTTTTACCCTTGTTATTGATGACGATACTTGGTTAGCGGTTGCTAACGATCCAGACCTAGATATTGCCAACGTAAATGGCGCTGGATTCTCAGGGCGTATTAAGATCAGTTTCCCAGCGGTAGGATCAACCCCAGCCCAAGATACCATTATTTTCCTACTATTTATTGTTCGATCAGACGGCGTGGTGAATTAAATGAACGTTAATATCAAAAAGGGTGAAACCAACGATATTAATGTTTCTGTAAACAATACCAACGTCAACGTTGGGCAAGTAGAAAATATTAATGTAGAGATCACCCCTACACCCAGAACAGTCGTTCAAATTGACCGATCCGTTCAAGGTCCAACTGGTCCACAAGGTCCAGTCGGTCCAACCGGCGGCGCATTTGGCGTGACTGGTCCAACAGGGGCTACTGGTCCAACCGGAGCGGCATCCACAGTCCAAGGTCCAACTGGTCCAACGGGTATTGTTGGTCCAACCGGCGCACAGGGCAATCAAGGTATTCAAGGTAATATTGGTCCAACCGGATCACAAGGCGTTCAAGGCATACAGGGCGTACAAGGTGAGGTTGGTCCAACTGGTCCACAAGGCATACAAGGTCCACAAGGTAACGCTGGTCCGACTGGTCCAACTGGCTCACAAGGTTTGCAAGGGGTGACTGGTCCAACTGGCGCACAAGGTAACAATGGCTTAACTGGTCCAACTGGTCCGACTGGGGTTCAAGGCGCTCAAGGCGTTACTGGTCCGACTGGCGCACAAGGAATACAAGGCATAGCTGGTCCGACAGGTCCAACTGGTGCGCAAGGTATTCAAGGCATACAAGGCAACACCGGACCCACAGGCTCAACCGGAGCAACTGGATTGACTGGAGCGACTGGACCAACAGGCGCTCAGGGTATCCAAGGCATCCAAGGCGTGATTGGACCAACGGGTGCTACGGGCGCACAAGGAACGTCAATCAATTTAAAAGGCGAAGTGCCAACCGTAGGCGATTTGCCAACCGTAGGCAACCTTCCTAATGATGCATATATTGTTACAGCCGATGGCAATTTATGGGTATGGAACGGAACGGCTTGGTTTGATGCTGGGCAAATTGTTGGACCACAAGGACCAACAGGCGCTCAAGGACCAACGGGTTCTACTGGAGCTATTGGACCAACAGGCGCTACCGGAGATACCGGACCAACTGGATCACAAGGAATTCAAGGCATTCAAGGAGTCACCGGACCAACGGGCGCTCAAGGCGATCAGGGTATTCAAGGTATTGCTGGACCAACTGGACCAACGGGATCAACTGGCGCTCAAGGTGCGACAGGACCAACGGGGGCGCAAGGAATACAAGGTAACGATGGACCAACTGGACCGCAAGGAATACAAGGCGTTGTTGGACCAACTGGACCACAAGGCGATCAAGGTATTAGTGGACCAACTGGACCAACCGGCATTCAAGGCGATCAAGGAAACATTGGACCAACTGGACCACAGGGTGTTCAAGGCATTCAAGGTATTCAATGGCTCCGGCTATTACTACATCTCCGTCCCTCTCTTTACCGAACTGGCGAAGATGGGGCATGAAATCGATATCGTGACTGGGAAAC
>OGWN01000089.1_pt1 | contig 11881 bp, 16 predicted proteins | sample 1575921 | NCBI WGS metagenome assembly OGWN01 (sample SAMN07581531, study PRJEB24739) | freshwater metagenome
GTTTCCCAGTCACGATACAGGTTTTGCAGGATATGCAGGAGGTTCAGGTGCGTTTGTGCTTACACAAGCATCTTTATTTGACCCATCAATTTGGTCTGCTTTGCCAGACGGCACAAATATTATTGACTTGGATGAACGCACAGGACAATTATTACAGTCAGGCACAACTAGCGTAGGCACAGGCGAAATTGATATTGTTAATAACCAAGATGGTAAATTAGTTGCATCGCTTAAACCATACCTTAATTTTGGTGGTGCATATCAACAAACAAGCCCTGTTGCTACATTAACTGTTGATATTTATGGTCGAGTTGTAGGGTTTGCCGCACCTGATGATTTCTATTATTCCGAGCAACAATTTACCGCTACTGCAGGACAAACAGTATTTTCTGTAACTCGTAGCGCAGGATATATTATTAATAATTGTTGGGTATTTCAAAATGGAGTATTACTAGATAATTCTGAATTTACCGATACAGGCGGTTCTACAGGAACAGTAACTTTAAGCACAGGCGCAACTTTAGGCGATATTATTACAATCGTATCGTTTAGGTCATACAACTCAATATTGGGTAATTACGCATCATTTAGCCGAAATGTAATAGATGTAACCAATGTAAGCCAAATTGATTGCACAGGATTATTTACGCTAAATAGCGGATATGAGTTAATTTTTATTAACGGCACAATTCTAAACGAGCAAGACTATAACATTGTTGGGCAGATTATTACAGACTTTCCATCCACTTTAACAGGTCGAGTTGTAGTGTATCAATGGACGCCTAATAATTTAGGCACACCTAATGGAAACCCTGTAAACATAGCGTTTAATACGCTTGTCGGACAAACGCAATATTTCTTTAATTATGATGCAAATGCCTTTAATTTATATCAAAATGGCTTATATTTAAGCCAAGGAACTGATTTTACAACCGCTACAGGACTATATACATTGACCAATAGTCACGATACATTATTAAATATTATGGTCAATCAAACCTTTGCAAGAACAGGGGCAGTCTAATGACACAAGCATATAATTTAGCAATATTAGCCAATGCGGTTAATACATCAGGACAACTAAATGTTGGCACAAATGCCACAGGAACTTTGCCTGCAAGTAATGGCGGCACAGGACAATCTTCTTTAACTGCTAACAATGTAATACTTGGCAATGGCACATCAGGGGTTCAGTTTGTAGCCCCCGGAACAAATGGCAATGTGCTTACATCCAATGGGACAACTTGGGTAAGTCAAGCAATAGGTGCTTATGTCGGTATGCAAGGACAAGTGTTTACATCATCAGGCACTTTTACAGTTCCATCAGGAATAACTGCAGTTAAGGTAACAGTTATTGGTGGTGGTGGTAATGGCAGCGTTTTAAATAATGTTAATACTGGTGGAGGCGGTGGCGGTGGCGGTGGAGTTGCTATTGAATATATTACAGGATTAACTCCCGGTGGGACTGTTAGCGTAACAGTAGGTGGAGCAACACAAACTTCTTCATTTGGTGCGTTTTGTTCGGCAACAGGTGGCGCAACCGGAGGGACAAATTCAGCAGTAGGTGGTGCAGGTGGTTCAGGCTCAGGTGGAACTGTTAATTTTTCAGGTGGTGCAGGTGGCAGAGGAACATGGGATAGCTCTACTAATCAAGGTCAATCAGGTGCAGGTGGCGGTTCAGGCGGTCAAAAAGGCGGGGATTCTATTATAGGTGCTGCTGATAATGGTAATAGCACTATGATAGGTGGTTGTGGATTTTTTGGTGGAGCAGGCGGTAATAGCACATTATTTCAAAACGGCACAGCAAATGGAGTAAATGCAACAGGTTATGGTAATGGAGCAGGTGGTGCCATGAGAAATAACGGAAATCCTTCTGCGGCAGGTTCAGGAACTGCTGGTGTTGTATTTGTTGAATGGTAATAGGAGAAAAAATGAAAAAAGCACTTATATCTACAACTGAAACTAACATTCAATATATTAGTGGTTGGACTGAATCAAACTCACCACAACCAATATTTGCCACTTATCCCAATTCTTGTCGTGTAGCACAAATAAGCAATACCGAATTTGAGGTGTATCACACTTTATTTTGGGTAGATTGTGCAGATGATGTAGTTGCTGATGAGTTTTATTACGATACAAGCGACCAAACAATTAAACCTATTGTTAATGCACCTTATCCATCAGTTTAAGTATGACATTAAAATTATCTAAAGCATCTGAACTAGCACTTAAAGCAAATAAAGTCTATTTAGATAATTCTGAATGGTTGTGTTTTTGGCATAAATTAAGTGGCGATGAACTTAAAAGTCAAATATTTACAGTTGCAAATAAGCATCAAGATAAGTTGGTAAGTTATACATTTAGTCAATTATCAGGCGTATATAAAGCATTTGAAGAAGAAGGTATAAAAAAATTATTAGGCACAGATTTACTTGTGCCTTATGCTTTACAGTTTTTAGATGATGCAAAAATAGAATATACAGGAAAGCCATTTATAGTTACAATGGCATAAAAACAAAACATGATTCGTGGCTGAGTGGAGTGCCATTCGCCATTAACCGAGAATTGGAGAAATCATGGCAATATTTAATAAAAATTCGCTGACACAGGTTAGCGGATTTGACAATCCTATAATCGCAGGTGAATTGGTTTGGGAACAACAAACCTATTGGAACTTAGTCATCACGGCTAATGACAATGTAACACCTATAGATTTAACAAATGCTACGATTAATGCACAAATCATTCGTAGGGCTATGTCTAATATTCAAGACACACGCAACGGATTGACATTTGATATTGCTAATATTACTCCTGCGCCTAGTCCTATACCTTTAAGTATTGTCAATCGTGATGATGCGCTAGGCAAATTTACCCTTGTAATAGATGATACGGCATGGGGTTTGATTAATAGCGACCCTGAACTTAATATTAACGCTGAAGATTGCGTAGGCTTTTCAGGTCGCATCAAAATTAGTTTTGCCGCAGATTTGGTTAATCCACAGAATGACTACATTATTTTCTTGTTATTCCTAGTCCGTTCTGATGCAATCGTAGTGGAGTAATCATGCCAAATCTAAAAGTCAATGTTATTGACCAAAACAATGTCAATATTGCGGTTACTCCTACTCCCAATCAAATAATTAGCATTGACCGAGGCATTATTGGACCTCAAGGTCAAAGCGGCTATTCTGGCTATTCTGGCTATTCTGGTTATTCAGGAGAAAGCGGATATAGCGGTCATAGCGGAATTAGTGGATACAGTGGAATTTCAGGGTTTTCTGGCGAATCGGGCTACAGTGGATTTTCTGGCGAATCAGGTTATAGCGGATATTCTGGCATTTCTGGGTTTTCAGGCGAAAGTGGTGCAAGTGGCTATTCAGGCATAAGCGGATTTAGCGGATATTCTGGCATTTCTGGCTGGTCTGGCGAATCAGGATATTCGGGTTATAGCGGAATATCAGGATGGTCAGGCGAAAGCGGCTACAGTGGTTTTTCTGGGATTAGCGGCTTTTCAGGAATTAGCGGTTGGTCTGGCGAAAGTGGATATTCGGGCTATTCGGGAATTAGTGGATTTTCGGGAATTTCTGGTTGGTCAGGCGAATCTGGTTACAGTGGTTGGTCAGGCGAAAGTGGCGCATCAGGTATTTCAGGCTATAGCGGATTTTCTGGCTATAGCGGTATGCAAGGCACTAGCATCAATATCAAAGGCGAAGTTCCAACTGTTGCAAGTTTGCCGCCTACAGGCAATCAAGTTAATGATGCATATATTGTTACTGAAGATGGAAATTTATGGGTATGGAACGGCTCTGCATGGTTTGACGCAGGACAAATTGTTGGACCTCCCGGACAAAGTGGATTGTCAGGTTTCAGTGGTTACTCAGGAATCTCTGGGTTTTCTGGGTATAGCGGCATTTCAGGATTCAGTGGTGATTCTGGATATTCAGGAATATCAGGATGGTCTGGTGAATCAGGTTATAGCGGATTTAGTGGCATTAGTGGATGGTCAGGTATCAGTGGATATTCTGGTGATAGCGGAATTTCAGGCTACAGTGGATTTAGTGGCATTTCTGGGTATTCAGGGTTCTCTGGTATTAGCGGATGGTCTGGAATAAGCGGATACAGTGGTATTAGCGGATACAGTGGCGATTCAGGAATTTCAGGTTTCAGCGGTATTAGCGGATGGTCTGGTGAATCAGGCTACTCAGGCTATTCAGGCATTTCTGGATATAGCGGAAGTGGAGTATCGGGTTATAGCGGTTATTCAGGGATAAGCGGATATTCAGGTTTTAGCGGCATCAGTGGATATTCAGGCGAAAGTGGTGCAAGTGGATTTAGCGGCATTAGTGGATATAGCGGTCTATCAGGCTATAGCGGATATAGTGGATACAGTGGCGCAAACGGACACGAAACTACACGCACAGTAACGCAATTTACACCAACTGCAGGACAAACTGTATTCAATGTAACTTACGATGTAGGCTACATTGATGTGTATCGCAATGGTGTCTTGATGATTCTTGGCACTGATGTTACTGCAACTAACGGCACAAGTATTACATTTACTACAGGATGCGAAACAACTGACATCGTAACTACGATTGCGTATTTAGACATCAGCCTTGGTCAATCAGGTTACAGTGGATATTCAGGATACAGTGGCTTTAGCGGCATTTCAGGTTGGTCGGGCATTAGCGGATATAGCGGTGAAAGCGGTCAATCAGGTTTTAGCGGTTATTCAGGTAGTGGTGTAAGCGGTTACTCAGGATACTCAGGCTATAGTGGAATTAGCGGTTACTCAGGCATTTCAGGGTATAGCGGTATTTCAGGATATAGCGGTGATAGCGGTATCTCAGGATGGTCAGGAATTAGTGGTTACTCAGGCTTTAGTGGTATTTCAGGATGGTCAGGTTTTAGTGGTATTAGTGGCTATTCAGGATATAGCGGAAGCGGAACATCAGGATATTCGGGATATAGCGGTATCAGTGGATACAGTGGTTATTCAGGCATATCGGGCTATTCAGGAATAAGTGGATACTCTGGTCAGCCCGGAGCAGGTGGCACGATTGCTCAATATGGCTCGTTCTACGATACAACCACGCAAACTGCCGCATCTGCAAACACACCTTATGCAATGCAACTTAATACTGCTGTTGAACAATACAATGTCAGCATAGTTAGCGGTTCACGCATTACTGTAACAACTGCAGGAACATTTAATGTTCAATTTTCTGCACAATTGGAAGATACAGGTGGTGGCGGTTCAGGCTCGACTGTCAATATTTGGTTGCGTAAAAATGGTGTCAATGTAACTGAATCTGACACAAAAGTAACAATAACAAACGCAACAAAATATGTTGTTCCTGCATGGAATTGGGTTCTATCTTTAGATGCCAATGATTATGTAGAAATTATGTGGATGACCGACAATACTGCGGTTCAACTTCCACATTTTGCGGCTACTGCAACTACACCTAGTATTCCATCTGTTATTGCAACTGTAACGCAAATTACTTATACACAATCAGGTTACTCAGGATATTCAGGCATCAGTGGTTTTAGCGGATTTTCAGGTATATCGGGTTACAGTGGAATTGATGGTGCATCAGGAATAAGCGGTTATTCAGGTTATTCAGGAATAAGCGGTTATAGCGGTAGCGGTATATCAGGGTATAGCGGTTATTCAGGTGCGATAGGTGCATCAGGCTTTAGCGGATACTCAGGTATTTCAGGCTATAGTGGTGCTACAGGCGCTACAGGTGCATCAGGTTTTAGCGGATATAGCGGTGCGACAGGTGCTAGTGGACTGTCAGGTTTTAGCGGCTATTCAGGCATTAGTGGTTTTAGTGGTGCATCAGGATTGTCGGGATACAGTGGTGCGGGTGGCGGTGTAATGACCTATGATTCGTTTACTGCAACCGCATCACAGACTACATTTACAAGCACTGCAAGTTATACATCAGGCAAAATTGAAGTGTTTGCCAATGGTGTTAAGATGGTAAATGGAACGGATGTAACAGTAACAGGTGGAACTTCTGTAGTATTTGCTACAGGACTTGCATCAGGAACAAAAGTAGATTTAGTTTATCCAACACCATAACAAAACATGACACCACAAGACGAATATAGAATAAAACTAACAAACAATTTTGAACGAGCCGTATTCCTGAAAGGTGATGTAGTTCACAGTCGGGAAGCGGCTCGGTATCAATGGGCATCACGCAATTTGCTTGGCACAAAAGTCTTAGACATTGGTTGCTCTACAGGCTTTGGCGGTCAGTTCTTGCCGTCTAATATTGACTACACAGGTTTAGATTACGATTCAACAATCATTAATGTTGCAAAGCAACAAGGATGGAATTGGAATTGTCAATTTATACAGGGCGACATCAATAAAATTGATTTAGGTCAATACGACACCATCATAGCGTTTGAAATCATTGAACACATGGACAATGGTTTAGAAGTGCTAGAAAAGTTAAAAAAACATTGCAAACGCTTATTATTTACTACCCCACATAATGAGCCAAAAGGTTTTTGGGGTGAACATCACAAACTACATGGATTAAACGAATCGCATTTTCAAGGCTTTGATTTCGAATACACCAATGAGTATGGGTTAATTACCAAATACATGATTCCTGTATCGCCTACTAATAGATTTAATTTATTGATGGGCAAATGGAATAAAGAAAAGATATTGTGTTCGTTGCCAACTAAAGGTAGATATTTTACGACTTTGCCGTTAGTTATAGAGGCTATAGCAAATCAAACACGCAAACCAGACAAACTCATCATATTTGACGATAACGATGAACCAAAAGATATGCGTAACGAGTTTATGTATCAACACATATTTTGGATGTTAAACAGTAAGCGCATTGAATGGGAATGGTTATTTGCAGAAAAAAAAGGGCAACATCATATTCATCAACAAGCCAACACAATGAGATACGATTGGGTATGGCGGTGTGATGATGATGCAATTCCAGAGCCAAATGTATTAGAAACTCTTGCAAGTTACACAAACGATAATGTCGGTGCAGTTGCAGGGTCTGTAATGAATCCGCCACATTACCCGACATATTTAGAATCGACAGGCACAATTCAAAACATCAATGTAGAGCCAAATATACAGTGGGGATTAATTAAAGAGCCTAAACGAGTAGAGCATTTGTATTCTACTTTTTTGTATCGTGCAGGTGTGCATGACTACAATTTAGGTTTATCTCGTGTAGCGCACAGAGAAGAAACTTTGTTCAGTTATGGATTGCATCAAAAAGGTTATGAATTGTGGGTAGTGCCAAATACTATTACATGGCATTTGAAAAATCCGCAAGGTGGCATTCGAGACAACAATAAACAAGAAGCCTTTGAACATGACGAGCAAATATTCAAAAACATAGTTGATTACAAAAATAAAACAATAGTCGTATTGAATAGCGGTCTAGGCGACCATATAGTGTTTAGCAAGATATTGCCTGAACTCAAAAATCCTGTTGTGTTTGGGTGCTATCCTGAAGTCATACCTTGCAAATCTATTGCAGAAGCCAATTATTTATTTGGCAGCATAGAGCAGTGGAACATATACAAAAAAATGGCTGAATGGAATTGGAAAGATAGTTTAGAAAACGCATATCGCAAATTATATTTATGATTGTCATACATCCTTACGCTAAACCTTTACAAAACGGCAAACGAAATCCAAAAAATTATCCGTATTGGAAAGAACTAATACAACTAATTGATGAGCCAATCGTGCAAGTTGGTGTGGATGGCGAAGAACAGTTGGTTAATGATTTTAGAAAAAATTTGCCGTTAGAAGAATTAAAAAAACTGTTGCAAGAATGCCGCACATGGATAGCGGTAGATAGTTTTTTTCAGCACCTTGGATGGTTAGTTGGCAAACAAGGAATAGTATTATGGTCGGTATCTGACCCTAATATATTTGGGCATACAGAGAATATCAATTTATTGAAAGATAAGGTATATTTAGCCCAGAATCAATTTTTGTGGTGGGATTATGTAGAACATAACCCTGATGCTTTTGTTGCTCCGCAAGAAGTTATTCTGCACCTACAAAACAAACCAAAATAATAGTTCTGAATTAACTTTTTTTGGACTTATCATGGAATGGCAAACTTTAATTAATATTGGTGCAGGTTCAGTTTTAGCGGTTATCGGTTGGTTTGCTCGTGAACTGTGGGATATGGTTCAAGACCTTAAATCTGCAATTCACAAAATAGAGGTTGATTTGCCTCGGCACTATGTTCGCAAAGAAGATATTAATCAACGCTTTGACCGAATAGAACAACTATTAGATAAAGTGTATGAACGCTTAGACCAAAAGGCTGACAGATGAAAGAAGAAAAATACATTGAAACCGCTAAAGAAGTAGCAGGAAAAGCGATTGGCAAACACGGATTAATTTATATAACTATTATTGTTGCGATGGGTGTTGGCGCATCTATAGTATTAGAAGAATCGAAGATGGCGGCAGTGATGGGTCTTTTAGGCGCATCTTTGACCGCTTTGATTTCTATGCTGAATGGGGTAGCAGGAGCAAGTCCGAAACAAGAAAAGCCAGAGTTTGAAATTATGAAAGAACTGATTGTTCGTCTTGACCGCATGGCTGACCGAGACCCAATGAATGTAGCAGTAGATAAAGACAAAGTTATTGTTACAAAAGGAACTAACGAAACCGCAATCGGGAGGCAATAATGTTTCCATTAACCGCATTATTTGATGTAGGAATGAAAGTATTAGATAAGTTTATTCCTGACCCAGAAGCAAAAGCAAAAGCACAACAAGAACTTATCAAACTGCAACAAGAGGGTAAGTTAGCAGAACTACAAGCAGACAATATTGAGGCGCAAGAATTAACGAAACGACAAGCCTCTGATATGGCTAGTGATAGTTGGCTTAGTAAAAATATTAGACCTATGACTTTGATTGCAATTCTTATTGGTTATTTTGTATTTGCAGGTATGTCTACATTTGGTATGAATGCAAATGAAAAATATGTAGAACTATTAGGTCAATGGGGAATGTTGATTATGTCGTTTTATTTTGGCGGCAGAACATTAGAAAAGATTATTGACATGAAATCAAAAGAGAAACCGAATGGAACTAACAACTGAACAACTACAAAAATTAAACATAGACCAAAAATGGCTAGAGCCATTAAACGAAACACTAGCAAAATATCAAATTAACACTGTTCAGCGTATTGCATCATTCATTGGTCAATGCCAACACGAATCCGGCAATTTTCAACTATTACAAGAAAACCTAAACTATTCAGCCGATGCATTGATGCGAGTTTGGGGTTCTCGTTTTCCGACAAAAGAGGAAGCCGACAAATACAATCGCAATCCTGAAAAAATAGCCAATAAAGTATATGGCGGCAGAATGGGAAATACAGAGGATGGTGATGGTTGGAAGTATCGTGGGCGAGGAATCAAACAATTAACAGGTAAAGAAAACTATCGTAATTGCGGCACTGCGTTAGGAATTGATTTAATGGAAAACCCTGATTTGTTGCTAGAGCCTAAATATGCCTGTTTGTCAGCAGGATGGTATTGGAACAAACACAACTTAAACGAGATAGCCGATAAACAAGATTATCAAACCATGACGAAACGAATCAATGGCGGTTTGATAGGGCATGATGACCGCATGAAGCGTATCAACAATGCCCTAGAAGTTTTAAGTTAAAAATATAAGATACAAAAACAAAAAGGCGATGATTACGCTATAAATTTTAGTTAGCCAATATTTTTTGTTAATTGCCGCAGGGTCATATATCAAATAACTCTGCAACAACAACATATCATCATCATATTCAATGTATTTGGGTTTTTGATAATACTTGCCTATTTCTAAACCCTTGTCAGTTCGATACGGAACATTTGGCATTTTGCTTCTCCTTTAGTAAACAACATAAATCTATGTTGAGAACTAGCATTTGCTCGGCTATTTCTCTTATTTTGTTCAAATCTTCGTTACCTACAGGAGCAAGTAACTCAGTAAGGTGTTTTGTTTTTTTCTGTATTTGTATGAGCATTTCGGATTCCATAATTTTCCTCTATAAGTTTAAGACTTCTTTCCAACAAATATTCCTCGGTAAGTCCGTATCGAAACTCAAAAGATTTTCTGCCAAGACCGTGAACTCCGGTATTTCCACGATGGTGTTCTGGACATAAGGGGATAACAGGGGAAGTGCTTCGTCTACCACTTCTTCTAATGTGATGTATTTCCGACGGCGAACCATATTTTCCAAAATATTCTATACAGAGGATGCAACCTAACTCCGTAAGTTTACGATAATGATTTTTGATTTGCCCAGTCATACCACATTGTATAGAACGCTTTGAACTCATCGACAGTTTTTCCAAGCCTAACGCAGGAGCCAAATGATTGCACCTGCCAAAAATCTGTTACAACTAACTGCTCGTCAGTGTTTCCTTGAATAATAAGCACAGTAAAGTTAGGGATATTTGCTAATCGTTGTAATAGTATGCGTTGACCATCAGAAACTTTTTCGTGCGGTCGTTTCCATTCCATTACTAAAAACTTTCCGTTTCTTTCTGCAATACCATCAATGTTGCTTGGCACAAAATTTTGATTGTTAGGAATAATGCCTTTTAACGCACCATAGTCAATATGCGTTGCAAAAGCGTTACGCATAATTTTCATTGCGTAGATTTGCCTTCCAATCGTGCAGTTGATTCTAAAGACCGCCATACTTCTATCTTGGCTTCTGCGCCTATCATTAGCCAACGCAACTTCTCGGCTTCTTCTACCGCTTGTCGCAACGCTTCTAAATGCGCTATGTATCGCTTGTCTGCGTATGCGTAAGACTCTTTTTCGGTTTGCGTTTTAGCCGTTGATTCGTTCATCAACAAAGCCTTGATTGTCTTGCGATACTCTGTCATATACACAACATTGGCTTTAGCGATTGCATAGCGTTCACTGTTATCTCTTATAAAGTCCAATGCCCTAAAAGGGCTAATGTCTTGTTCCATGATTACCTTTCTATCTGATGATTAACGAAATAAAACCGAGCAAAATTAAAAGTATTACAAACGCACCAAAAATTAGTTTGTTATGAACTTCAAACATGAGCCTTAGCCTTTTTTTCTCGTTGGTCTAGTATGAACTTCCGCATATCGTGGTAACTGTTAAAACGAGCCTTAGTAGGGTCTCCGCCACATTCGACCATATAGGCATACTCAATCTGTTTGTCGCTTCCTAAGGGCAATTCTTGGGGTTTAGCGGCATCTTTAACCCATTCAGCCTTAAAGCCTATCCAACCCCTTTCGCAACAGATTTGTAATACTTCTGTCAAATTCAACTTAGCCTTTTCTGCTTCCCTGCGTAAGCCTTTCAATGCCGTTTCTGTAAAAGGTGATTTCTTGGCTTTGCGTAGTTGTAGGTAGTCTTGAAACAAACTAGGTGGAACATCAACAGGGCATATATCCAAAACCTTTTTAGGTTTTGGCTTATCTATATCTTGATTATTGATTAATGATTTATGATTTATGATTGGTTGAACATCCGTTAAACGCTTGTTTAACCGAGCCTGAACAGACGCTTTTCCTGCCTTGGAAGCCTGTAACTGCTTAGTCTTGTAGCGCACAATTTCTTCATCACAACGGCTATGTATCCACAAATCGGTGTCTTTTTCATACTTAAAAAACTCGTCTAAGATACGCATTCCAACTTCGTTGGGTATCCTGCACTTACGAAATATTTTAGTCGTTGAACATCCGTTAAACGCTTGTTCAGAATCGTAGTAATACAGTATCAAACGGAAATAGGCGGCTTCTTCTTCAAGGCTAAGATGAGCCGTATTCGCTATCCATTCTTTGACTTC
>OGWN01000090.1_pt1 | contig 11866 bp, 1 predicted proteins | sample 1575921 | NCBI WGS metagenome assembly OGWN01 (sample SAMN07581531, study PRJEB24739) | freshwater metagenome
TTCAGACGTGTGCTCTTCCGATCTTCAACACAAACGTTAGGGTATACGTATCCTGCTGGGACTTCAACAGTAACGCTATCTTCACCATAGATAGTCGTTGCTTGACGAGCAGATGATAAATCAACGTAAACACCGTTTAGGTACAATCCGATTGCCGAATCGATTGGTCCTTCATTTAGGATTAGATTTTTAACATATGCAGGTTCGTTGACTGCCGATATAGATCCTGTGATTCTAGCAGTGTCTGTATAACGATATACAACACCACGAGTACCGCTGTCTAGTAAAGTATTAGGTGCACCAACAAAGAAAGATGATACAGTATCTTTGTCAATGGTAATTACAGATCCAAACTGGTTACCAGCTGACTTATATGTATCAGGCTCAACTAGTTTTTGTACTAGTTTTAGCGGGGTTGATACCACCCTAATAATGTTACCAAGTGGTAAAGGAGTTGCAAACGATATAACATTATTGCCAGCACCACTTACAGTATAATCAACATCTTGAACTGTTAGTGTATCGCCAATGTACACATCTGTTTCAATTGTAACTTCGTCGGCTAAGGTGTAACTATTCTCAACTACAGACGGAAACTTTTGCTGTAGTCTTGAGTATGTGTACACTGCTCCGGCATTGCTACCAGTTCCAGGAGCGCCAACAAATAATTCGTCGCCAGTTGAGCTGGTGGCAATAGTATAACCAAAATTGTCTGTTCCGCTAGCACCATAGTCGGATCCGTTAATATCACCAAATAGTGTAAAGCACGGAGACTGTACAAACGATACTGTAGTGCCCGACGATATTGACGATGTAAATGTTACAACATTGCCAGACATTGTGTAGTCCACTGTTGGTACATACCTCTTTCTATCGTCAAAAACTCTAAGCTTTAATGCATTATCACTGTCGGTTCCGCTAACGGACCATGGCAGAGTATAAGTTAAACCAGTTGTCCAAGATACAGTGCTACTGTGTTGGGTAACAGTATCGTCAAAGTGATATATGTAAACTTTGTTCTCACCAGGTGCACCAACATATAACCAATGATCATCGTCGCTAATTGCTACGCTTGTACCAAATTTAGTACTAGCGTTTGCATCAAGGTCAAGTACAAACTGCACAGACCCAGTTGAGATGTTGTGAACTGCGATATATCCCTTAGCATCATTACTGTCAGGCGCACCAACTGCAAGATACTTTGTCCCGGCAGCTAACGACTTGCCATAAGACAATGTACTTGTAGACATTGGGTCTAGAGTTGTAGTTTGGTACAGTGTGCCATCGGACGACTTAGTAAATACTTTTACTAGATTTCTGCTAGGCATACCAACAAATACTAAGTTCCTAGTAGAGTTAATTGCCACAGAAGTGCCAAACCCAGCATTAGGAACAGATCTATTAACATCATCAATTAAGCTTTGTTGATAGTTCCAAACTGTACTCTTTTCGTACACGGCCCACTGGTTGTCAACTGCATTATCGACCCATAGCATTTCGCCATCTTTCCAACCATCAATTGGAATAATGCCGTTTGCTTGATCTAACGTTGTTAGTCTAACTGATTGCAGTTTATAGAACACTCCGGAACCAGTTATGACTTTTGATGTCTTTAGTATATCTGCATTTTTGTGAGGAATTACTTTAACACTAGTGACACCATCAATTGCAAAGACTTGGTAGAATCCGTCAAATTGATTATTAAATGCCTTGATTGCAAATACTGAACCAATGCTTAGGCCCGGAATATCGCTGAACTCAACACTCATTAACCCATCAATATTGTAGGTTAAAGTTCTGACGTTGATTTTTGTTTCCGAAACTCTATAAACGTTCCAGTCATTATTAAAGTCTTTTGCAACCCAGATGTTATAACCCGGACTTATGTTACTAATAACATTGTCTAAGTCGGCATACGTTGTAAAGTCAAAGATGGTTTCGTCAACATCGTTTAAGTTAACGTAACCGGCTGTCATAATGTCATTACTGTTTGGAGTCAAGTCAGAGACATTAAAGAAAATGTTCTTATCGTAGTTGTCAGGGATTCTATAGAAGTCTACTGGCTTATAACCAACGATACCTTGAACACTGTCTGTATCTTCTTTGTTTAATAACTCAACTGGCGTAGGATTAGATGTAATTACCGAATCATCTAATACTAATTCAACTACGCGGTTACTATTTAACGCACCGTATTCGCCAACTCGTAACGCCCATTCTTCATATATGTTAATGTCGCTGGTTAGGTTGTCAAGGTTTGCATTAGTTAAACCTTTAACCGCGTTCATTGTTCCTTTATCTCGGATATATCCCTGATAGAACTTAACCTGACTAGTTTCGTCTAAACCAAAGTTGGTTAAGTAGTTCCTCTTTCGGAATCCAATTAGACTTGTACCGTAACCTTCGAGGGTTGAATCTGCTGGTAGATTATCAACGTCATACACATCCTGCATACGATCAGCTAGATGTGCAAAGTTAGGTAACAATCCAGTTTTAATTTCGTTCTTGTTAACTAGTCCCCACTGCTTGCTCTGTACAAATTCGCTAGCCGCGTTAATGTCTGTAAGTGCAGTATAGTACTGATTCTTAAACTCAACAATGCTTCCTAGTTTATAATCAACACCCGGACGCCAAGAATCAACCTTTTCACTGTTGTACATAAATCCTGGAGGATTAAATGCTCCTGTCCAAGATCCAGTTTTACTTCCGATTAACTTTAAGCGATACTGTCTATTTCCAAGCTCTGGTACATAGATGATGTCATTGAAAACTGTTACATTATCAAAGATAATAGCGTGTTCAAATTCAACAATGTTTAAATCTGCAAAGCAAATTGTTTGATTACCTGTTGTAGTAATCTTAATGTTGTTTCCGTTACGGACTTCAACAAAGTCAGTATTTTTAATAAAGTTAAAATTCTGATCTAATAACTTTGAACCAGTTGGTGTATTTTCAATTTCTGCTGCAATACCAACTGGCTGCTGGTTTGTGATAACGTTACTAACTGGGCTTAGAATAATGAAGTTGCCGTTGCCCCAACCTTGTTGGCTCCAGTTTAAGAATTCTTTCGAGCTTAGAATCCAATCACGGTTTTCGCCCAATAGCTCGTCAGTGTCACGGAATCGGAATCCCTGTGCTGTTAGGTACCTGCCATACGATACTAAGAAGTCAACAACTTCTTGTCTAGAGTTAAACTCATAGCCATAAGGTATTGTTATCTTAGCTTGTTCGTAGTCCCTATATACTGTAGCCGATTGCTCGAGTACTTTAATAGCATAGTTGTTACCGTTAACCTTGTTAGGAATAATAGTAAAATATGGATTAGATTTGTTATAACCAGATACGCTATAGCCGTTATCAGTCTTTTCGACCATAACTGCACTATATACTACCTTTCGAATTGGAGTAGACTGGTTTAGGTAAATCTTATAGTTCTCTGTTGGAACTATAATGCTGTTATTAGAGTTAGTTGGGCTACCCTGTTCTGCTAATACCTGAATAAATTTCTTATCAGTAAACCCGCCTACTTTGTAACCAAGTTGAATACTTACATTATCTAGATAGTATTGAATAGTTGCCACGGGATCTATGCCGTTATTCAACAGATAATCGCGTATCCAGTTTAAGTAGCCGGCGCTTCGAATTGTGTCACCGCTAGTTGTATCACCGTTAATAATAATTGAGCTAGGGGTAATACGTTGGAACGTACTAACGTCGGCAATCTGATCAATTAAAGTATCTCGATGGTACTTGTCAACGTTAATTAGGCTACCAAAGTAAACACCGGGTTTAGCAATAGCTAAAGCAAATTGCACTGCAAACGGGTAGCCACTGCTTGTTCTCCAGGCGTATTCAGCTGGACCCTGGTCACCAACTGCGTATGCCGAGTTAGCAAATAAACTGTTAAAGGTACTGGTCGCCCACTTCTCAGGACTTAATAAGTCACCGTATTCGTCAACAGGAACAACTTTACTCAAGCCAGGACGTGCAAAGCGTAAGTCGTTACCAGCTCGAGGGCCGGCATGAATGTAACCTACTTCAAGGTCGTCCCAGAGCAACTTGTTTCCACCTGTGTAAGGGGCAGAGCCGTAACGGTCTTTCCACCAGTCTGGCTCTTCACCAAATCCAAGCATTTCCCATGGATGGGTGTGTGGGCGGTATGTATCAAAGAAGTAATCAAAAACTGCACGCCAGCTTCCAGGAAGGAAAGCGCCATTAATACGGTCTTTAAATTTCTTGTAGTTCCATGTCCAAGGATTGTTAGGATCAAAATTTACATTTGACGAGAAATCAACTTGGTTGTCGCCAACCCAGCGTAGGAACTGCTGACTTAGTAGCTGATTAAATTCGCTTAGACTGTACTCAGTTTCCCTAAACTTCCCTGGAATGTAGTTATAAATTTGGAACAGGTGCTTTTCATAATCAACTTTAATGTTGTTATAAATTCTCTTTTCAAGTTCTAACAATAACTCGTCACGTATATCGCCGAATACAGGGGTAACACTGCCGTCGTGACCTCTAATTACCTCAGTTGGAGTTAAGTAGCTATTATCAACAAAGCGCCCAGGTACAAACTTAGGATACAATCCCAACTTACTTGGAGTTTCAGGAACAAACGAACCGTCAGTATTGTTATACTCGATAATCTCAAGTACGCTGTTTACCTTAAGAGTAATAGAAGCCTTTTCGATGATAATCGCAGATCTATCTTGCGGGAATGTAAAATCAACACCCTTAACTAACTGTTCGCCGTCAAGGTAAACCAGAACAGCTTTATTGCTTAATTTAGAATCATTAAATACCTGACTAATTTCGTATTGGTACTGGTAAGGGTTGATAATGCTATACTTAATGATGTTTGCGTTATCGCCGTACGGTACCATATCGCTATAGAACCAAGGGAACGTTTTATTCTTAATAGTGTTGATGCTTTTCATTATTTCATCAACACTACCAGGAATATTATCTGGCGTTACTGTTTCTAGTTTAGTACCTAATTCTAAAAACTTATTCTTAAATCTAATATACTCTCTGCTAGCAAGATCTAAACTCTTAACAAAGTTTAAATTCTTATCAGTTAAGAATATATTGCTGTACATTGCAGGAGCACTTTGTTGTACAATGCTTCCGCCGTTTTTCTTATATACAAGATCCCTTAACGCCGGAGTTGCGTTACTGGTTCCAGAATCTACTAGAACTTTAGTATTTTCCTCAATGGTCTTGATGTGACCTCGTAGCTGTCCTAAGGTCAGTGTTGAGAATACTGCATTCTTACTGTTAAAGTCTAAGCTGTTTGGAATTTCGTAATAGCCCGCTTTGCTTGTAGCTTTACTATAAATTAAAATATCAACCTTATCATTAACAGTTAATAAAGAAGGCTGTATTCTAACTGTATATCTTGTTCCCACTGCATAGTATTGATACTCTAAATCACCTGCTTCGAATGCTAAGTCGTCGGCAGTCTTTCCGTTTTGATCTCGAGTAGAGTTACTTGGAGTATATCCCCTTAACAGTTTGTTATTAAGGAATACCTTTGTGTAAGGAATAGTTGCTGCGGTATCAGGTATGATATCAATTGGGAAATAATTGCTTGCGCCGGTATAATCGTACGAGAACACCTGGTACTGTTTAGTTGTTTCAATATTCTTAACCCAAGTATTTCTGTAGTTAAATTCCGAGATACTAATATTCTGCTTAACAAAGTTATTGTTAATTGGCAGAGCAATAGAAGTCTGCCCGCTTGAATAGGTTGCTGTATCAACGTCAAAGTTATTGGTGAACTGGATATCACCGATACTGTTAAAGTTTCTATAACTGAGCGGGAATCCTAATACTGGATCATTTGCCCCAGTACCAACCTTATACGAGAATATCGGAGTTCCGTTAAATGTACTTGTTGGGTAGTATGTATTGTTGCTTATGCTTATACCGCTACTATCAACAATGTCAAATAATGGATTTTGGTTAACCGATGTTTTCTCTTGTGCCTTGACCCACGAGGTCCCGTTGAACCAGAATGTCTTACCAGCATTTGTGCCTGATACAACAATAATATTATTGCCTTCGACGATGTTAGAATCATCAGTTTCAACTAAGTGGATAATTTTATCAGTTGCGCCAGACCCAATTGGGTATGCCGGACCAGTTGCGTCAATCAACTGGACTAGGTAAATCTTATTCCTGATAACTGGATCAATGTCGTTGGCAAAAATTATCCTTTGGCCAGGGACTAATGTTAAGCTACCAACATTTACTGAGAGTGCTTCACCAATTACTACACCCTCGACTTCATTCATTGCGTCAAGTATAGTATAGTCAAGTTGGTCCACTGTTGCTTTAGCAACTCGACCATAATTAAATAATTGCAGACAGCTCTCAAATTCAATGATTGGTCGTGTGGCACGATGTTGTTGATCAGGCAATGCCACAGTTTTATTGTATGCTGCTGTTAAGTTAATGACGTCAACGTGGAACCAACGGTTACTACGGCTCCATGCGTTGAAATCCAAGCTATAGCGATTAACTGTTATGTAATCTTGTGATTCTGGAAGGAGGTTAATGTTAAATTTGGCGCCAGATCCAGTGCCACCAGTTACACTAACAGGGTTTTCAGGAAATACTGAATAATCGCCATCGTTAACAATATCAAATTTTGTAATTACCCCGCTGTCAACTTCCTTAACAGAAAGCTTTGCTGGCACATTATTAGTACCACCAACAACAATTAAAATATCGCCAACGCTATAACCGGATCCGCCAGAATCAATTGTAGACTTTACCCAGTACTCTGGGGCAATCATTAAGTCAACATCAACTAATTGAATCGACTTACCAACTCCCTCAACGTAGTATTGTTTGTTTGCGTATGCAGGATCTGCAACCGAGTTATCAAATTGAATCTTTAGTCCATTAGTAAACACAACTCCGTTTGGACTTGTATATGCTGTTTGACCAATAATCTTATTCTGAACGTCAATGGTGTAGCCTTCGTTGTCAACAATTTCGATAATACCAACCATGTCTGGATTGTTACCATCTTGATAATATAAACGAGATAGGCTTGCTGTGTTAGTCGGAACTTGCTTGTAAATATTTTCGTAATTTAAGTAAAATTCTACAGTGCCGTACTTTACGCCACTTTTTACAAATACACGTTGATTTTTTTGTACTTCAAGTACTGGCTCTAAACTAACTAGGTAATCATCCTCAGAAGGAATTAGAACGATCATCCAAGCGCCACGGCGATACGATACTGGGACTGGTGTACCCACGTCAAACGGCTCTTCGTCAAAGTAATCACCATTTAGATCGTAGTTACCAGGTGCTTCCCAGTACACATCGTCTTGATTTTGTCCAACAAATAGAATTGTTTTTCTATCAAGTCCAGTCTTTTGACCGTCAAATACATCGGGGTACTTAGAAAGTAATACGCTTAATGTACTGTTTTGCACTTCTGTGTAACTTAGGTCTACTGCATAGTCAACACTAGTTGCAAGAGGCATCTGGCTAAACGCATCCTGTGCATCTGCCCTTGGGACATTAAAAATAATTTGTCCTAAGCTAGCACCGTTATTTTGTACACCAAAAACGTTTCGTGTACTTACGTTTGGTTGTGCTGCTTTAGTACCAGAGATACCTGCTTCTGTTTGAATCCAGAATTTGTTACCAAATTGGTTTAGGTTAAACTTATAGGTTCCGCCACGGGCAAGAGTTAGTACAGGATTAGACCCTTGGCCGTGATCAGTAAAGTTATACCCATCAATACCTGTATTTCTAGTTACTGTGTATGTTTCGCTAGAGGAAACTACATCAGCAAATACGTCAACTGGGTCGGGACCGTTTGGTAGCCAGTAATAATTGTTATAGTTGCTAAACTTGTCAAAGTCAAACAATCCATCAAAGCTATAACTTTCATTACTGAATAAGCGGCTGTGGTCTTTGGTGTTACCACCAAGCACATCAATCTGATTTAACAAGTCAATGTAAGTACTAAACAAACTAACAGTGTTAGTTGTTTTATTCTGTACTACAACCGATGGCTCAAGTTGGTAGTTCTTACGAAGAGTGTCGGGTTCACTGATGTAATTGTCCCCACTCTTATAGGTAGGTGCAAATTTACGACCAATATACCCGTTTACCTTACGTAAATCTGCATTCTTTACTAACTGATCTAACGTGGCTCCGAGAAACTTCTTGTTAGAGTCTGTCTGAAAGATTGCTGGTAAAAACTGTAGTGTACTTGTAACAGCCATTATTAAATTCCAAGTTGAGTGCTAGATGTAGTTGTTTGGTTTAGGTGTGCTGCGGTAATTGCTGAGATAACCTCAACGTTATTAACTGTTGCTGCACTAGTAATAATTTCATTCGATTCGGCATTAACCTGATACATAGATCCAAATTGGATCCTTGGGTCTGCTGCTACGATTATGATAGAAGCAACCATTGGTGTTAGTGCTTGGTGCAAGTATGCACTGAGCTCACTAAAGTAGAATGTTTCACCAAAGTCCCAATTATTAATATCAAAGTACCTGTCAATGGCCGCAATAACCGAGCTCTTAATTTCACTGTCACTGATAACAATGTTTGGGTTTGGCACCACTTTAAAAGTCGCTTGTAAACTAGTCTCTGCTTTGCTACCAAACAACGGTTTAAACTTTGCAGAGTTATAAACGATAGTGTCGCTTAGTGCCTTGTAATTGTTTAAGTTCTGGTATGCACTTCCCAACTCTTCAGTTGTGGGTGCCGCTGGTTCAGTTAACAAACCACTAGTGTCGGCTAACCATGCCAAATAGTTGTCGCTGTACTCTTTTGTTAAGATATACAGATCCATGATGTTGTTTGGACTTGGGTCAATGCGACGACTGTTTGGACTGTTGTGTCTATACTGGAAACTTAGATCCTGGCGGCCAGTGTAAGCAACATAACTTTCAAGACTTGCAACTGTTGGTAAGGTGTCGCTATTGCTTGTTAGTTGGTAGAACGTATTCTCAGCAAAAGCGTAGAAGATAGTACCAACTTCATACTTGCTAGCTGTTAATAAAATATCAGCCTTAGTAGTGTAGCTAGTAACAATAGTCTGCCCGTCAACAGGAACTAATTTAATAAAAGCACCGTCAGTTGGATCCGGAACTTGATTAAAGAATACAACTTTCTTTTCTGAGTTAACAGATGGGTTAACTACAGTTTGGAATAAATCCGGATCGTCGGGGATGCCATCATTATCGCTGTCCGGGAATGTTACAAGTACCCTACTAGGGTCTTGGTAGCCATCGCTGCTTACAACGTTGCTGTAAATTTGCCATGTTATATCTTGCCCCAATGGTGCTGATGTGTCAGGGGAAGAATTAATCTTTAAAATTTTAATTTGATCTCTTACTGTCTGTGCAGTCTTGCTATCGTAAACTTTAACGTTAGTGTCAAAGTAGAATGTGGTTTCAGCAAGACTCTCAAACACGTAGTTTAGTCCGCGGTATGTAACTGTATAAACACCATTGTTGTAAATTACAGTTAGTAACCAACTCGAATCTAATCCAACGCCGGACAAATCACCTGCGTATGCAAGGTTAAATGGATCGCTAGTGTTCAAGTTTGCAATTGTTATAATTTTCCATGTGCGCGATGGAATGTCATAACGAATACCAAAACTGTTATAAGCTCTAATTAGAGTAGATAACTTAGTAATTGTGGCTTCATCAGATGCTGTAGAGCTATACGCAAGATCATTAGCCATCATCGGAACTACGTAAGATACGTAAGCTCCTGTAGGAATTTGTTCGTTAATAGAAATTTGCGATCCATTAACTCTTTGGACTGTTGCGTAAATGTAGTTCGATTCGCCAGCGTATTGTGCAGTACCAGTTTTAAGTACTCGCTGTGCAGTAAAGAACTGGCCAGCAGGTGCAGTAAATTTAATCATTGCACCAACTTCAATGTATTGCCTATTCGACGAAATAGGGGCCAAGCCCGGACCAAAGCTAATAACATTGTTACCGGTGCTATCTCTTAGTGTACCAATGCTTCCGTTAGTAACTGTAGATGTGTGGTTCCATACCACAGTGCTGCCATTGTTGGTTACTGGATACCTTGGTGTATTATCTAGTCTAAAGTGCGTTAGCTTTTGTAGACTTAGGATTGGACGAATCTTGTTGTTAACAATTTCGCTTACGTCACCAACTGTTTCAAATGTAAAAGTAAACTGATCGCTAGCGTTGGTATCACGGTACAAATAGCCATCGTCGCAGAAAATGTTACTGCTCGAGTACTTTCCAGTGACGTCAAGAACATCTAAGAATCGGCTTACACCGGAACTAGTTCTGTTAGTTGCCTTGACCTTAACAACACTGTTATATAGGCTGAAAGGTAGGATGTTGTAGTCCTCACCAGTAATCATACGATTCTGAGCGTAGTATGATTGTGGTGCGTTGGCTTTAATATCGGACAGCGATTCAGCCGCTGCGCTGTTTGCAACTGTGTAATATAAGCTAGCAGTAATAGTTAATGTTTCAACCCTCCCCGATTTGCTTACATAGGCAACAGGAATGGATACTCGATTAATTTCGCTTGGGGTAACTTTATACTTTAACCCGTTGCTTTGGCGGTAAACAAAACGGAAATTGCCTTGAGGAATATTTGCAAAAACTCCGTCTCCGAAAACTAAGTCAACTTGATCGTTTGCTCTTGTATTAATTTGATACAAGTTACGATCCGACGACTGGTTGTATGCAACGTTTACGCCCGATACTGCGCTAACTTTATTCCAGGCAGTAGTTGCGATGCCTTGAGAGTTTACGCTGTATAGCCATGTGTCATCGTTGTTAATACCGTTAAAGTTAATTGCAACTGTTCTGTTAGGAATGCTTTCACCTAAACTAAAGTCAACCTTATTAAGGCTACCTTGCTTAAACTGAACAAAGAAGCCGGTGTTGTTGCTTCCGTTACCTAAGCTGTCGTTCCTATATAGAATATTAAATGCACCACTAGGAATTGGTGCAGGTTCGTAAATTGACGAAGAATTAGTTGTAGATGCGCTAACAACTTCAAATGCTGTTGTTCTGTTCTCAACAGATGCGCTGAAACTATAAACTGGATTCTGTGTAGGAACGATCCTAATAGTGTAGGTGTCGGTCTGGATGTCGTTAATTTTTGCTGTGCTAGCTGGCTTGCCAACAATTTGTGTGCTTACAAATGCTGCGTTTAGAATCGCATTCATTTGCTCTTGCCAGTTTTCGTTTGTGCTATCATTCCAATTAACAACAATGTTAGTTAAATCGGTACCGTTACTGTCGTAGACAGCTTCAGTGGTGCTTACGTTATCAATCTTTAAGAGACCGTTAGCTGCAACGTTTCGTTTTGGGCTGTATCCAACTAAACGAGCAAGTTTGAAAACGCTATCTTGGCGTTGAGCAGTATCAATGAAATTTTCACGGGCATTTAAGTCTGCGCGAAAGGCTAGACTTTGTCCCATAAACGCCATTAAATCAATTAGCGCGATGTATTCGCTGCTGTCTGTGAAATCGTTAAAATCTTCAGGATAATTGGTACGCAAGTAATCAATCATTGTCTTGCGTAGAGTTTCGAAATCGTAACTTGTAAAGTCAGCCGACTGGAAAGTCTGATAAATTTTTGTCCAATCCTGTTGGATCAAAAGATTAGTTTGACGAGTAGTTAATGCCATATCAGTACCTTATAGTAGTATTTATAAGAGTACAAAAACGGCTTATATTAAGCGTAATGTAGCTTTTGACTTTGCGAATCGAAGTTTAAGAACAAGGTATCTGCTTGGTTAGTATTCACATATACCATAGATATCAAAATTTGAATTCCATGATCTTGTTGCGTTACTTGCACATCAGTTACATTAACCCTT
>OGWN01000091.1_pt1 | contig 11734 bp, 18 predicted proteins | sample 1575921 | NCBI WGS metagenome assembly OGWN01 (sample SAMN07581531, study PRJEB24739) | freshwater metagenome
GTTTCCCAGTCACGATAAGGAATTCAAGGTACTGAACAACGTTCGTGTTCTCCAGGGTGACGGCATCACGATCGAATCGATCGGCCTGATCCTCGATACGATCATTGCCAAGGGCTTCAGCGCCGACAATGTCGTGTTTGGTCAGGGCGGTGCTCTGCTTCAGATCGTTAACCGTGACGACCAGAAGTTCGCTATGAAGTGTTCGGCCGCTCGCATCAATGGCAAGTGGGTGGATGTTTTCAAGGATCCCATCACTGACAAGGGTAAGCAGTCGAAGAAGGGTATCTTGGCTCTTATTACAAATGGTGAGCAGTGGGCTACAGTACGTGAAGAAGATGCTCCTGCATTCGATGATTTGCTTGAACCCGTCTACAAGGATGGTGAAGTTCTCAAGACCTACACTCTTGACGAGATTCGTGAACGAGCACAAATCTAACTGATGTGATATAAGGGGTTGACATCTTCGTGTCAATCCCTTATATTATTTTCATTAAGGAGACAGCTTATGAATATGCGAGACAAAACCGAACTGACTTTTGGTGAGGCTATGCTTCATCTTAATCAGGTGTTCAATAAGCGCGTATTTCAGATGCTAAATGATGCTATTCGTAAGGAGATCGAGAATGCTAAGCAAAATGCTATCACTAGCCGCGACGATGCACAGCGGGCAGGTTGATCTTGCTGGTGTACAGTATATTTTTCACATTATGCGAGTAACTGATAACTGCCGCCAAATGTGGGGTCACAAGGACGAAGAACTCCTTGCGATTGCTGCCGGACATGATCTTCTAGAAGATACTGTCTGTAGTAAAGCAACTATTTTCTTTGAGTTTGGTGAGCGTGTTCATGACGCAATCGTAGCTCTTAGTAAGTATGAGGGCCAAACCTACGAAGAATATCAGGCTGCTGTTCTAGCAAACGAAGATGCGATGCGCGTAAAGTTGGCCGATCTTAAGGACAACATGGATATTAGCCGCTACGGTGAAAACTATGATGTAGATAAGGTTAACAAGCGTTTTCAGAAGTATTCTGAGTTTCAGGTACTAATCCGCGATCGGCTAGAAGAACTCGACGCACAAACTCTGATGGGAATTTACTAATGGATCGTAAGTTAGTAGAAGCAGTAATTCAACACGCTGTCGATCACTATGAGATCGAGGGGTGGGACATTCTAGTAGAGTGCTGGAGTGATGAAGAAATCTGGTCGTGGATCGAAGGAGCGGCGTCCGAAAAGGAAGCAATTCGTCTAGCAGCACAGGCTCTAAAGCCTCTGAACGACCAGCGTATGGAGATTATTAACGCATGATGTGGTTTTTTGTCGCATATATTTCCATCGGCCTATGGCTTCTTATGCCAGGAATTGTTTATGCTTGGGAAACTGTAGACGAGCACTGGGCTTATAAGGTTGTCGGACTAACCGCAGCAGTTATAGTGTGGCCTCTAGCACTTATGGATCTCGATTGATGTATAGAATTACAATTCCAGCATGGACTAATCGAAAGACTGGAGAGCATAAGCCTTCCCGGTCTTTTAATGCTGAGCTAGTAGAAACCCTACTCGCTAACTCACCTCAACCGCCAGATCTAATCTTTAAGTATTACGGCGATGATGCTCCAGCAGGTGCGTTTAAGCCTAGCATTCATGATCGACTAGTGTTTTATAATGATGGGTATATTATTATACCTAACATTCCGCCAAATAAAAGGATGTGGCATGATTTATCGTCTTGACAAGGTTTCTAATCCGGGCTATACTCTAGAATCTGAGCATCTACACTGGATTCGGTGGATGCTAGAACAAGGCGTGTGTGACTCCTGTAAGTGGAGTAAGGCTGACTACGAGAAGTATACGGGAGAGAATCCTGAAGACCTGGAAGACGAGGAGTTTCTTCGTCTTGATGCAGACGACAAGGTGGCTCGCGGCATTAATCCACTCACATATAGCGAGTTCTTTCCTGACGACTATAAGAGTCTGTCAGATGAAGAGAAAGTAGACTTGCTACTCTCTACTGCGTGTGGTTGTGAATTTTGGTTTGAGGAGAGTGAAAATGCGTAAGGAACTAGACGAACAACTTTGTGAGAAGTATCCGCTGATCTTTCGTGATCGCCATGCTGATCCTAGCAAGACCTGTATGTATTGGGGTTTTGAATGTGGAGACGGCTGGTACAACATTATTGATGCTCTCTGTGCTAATATTCAGAATCACATCGATAATCGCCTAGAAAACATTGAGCGAACCAAAAAGTGGAATGCTAGGGTAAATGACCCAGAGCATGAGTGGATTGCTATTGTCGAGCGCAAGGAACGCCCTGTTCCAGAGCCAGTAGAACAAGTAGTAGCTATTCAAGTTAAAGAAAAGTTTGGGAGTCTTCGTTTCTATTATAATGGCGGAGACGACTACATTGATGGCCTTGTAGATATGGCAGCCTCTATGAGCTACCGTACCTGTGAAGTTTGCGGCGCACCTGGTACTAGTAGTGAAGGTGGATGGATTAGTGTACGTTGCGAAGAGCATAAGTGATAATTTGTCTTGATTTGTTCTCCTGTTTCGGTTATATTGTTTTCATTAAGGAGACAGTATGACCGAGCAGGAGTATGAAGATGAACGCTGGTACGAAAAGTTCAAGGAATCCAATCGCTCGTAACGCTTGGAAATTCAACCGCCACAAGATTGTAAAATCTAAGAAACTCTATTCTAGGAAGAAGAAATGGAACTATCAAGTCACGTAACTGCCAATCTTGACCAGTGGGTCGAGGATGGGTTTATTACCTGTACGCAGCGAGAAGTATTCGCTCAACTACTGGCAACTGCCTGTCTGGATTCTCGTAACGCAGGGTACGATGTTGGCTATGATGCAGGTGTAGCTGTTAATTCTTCTGACTCGTATGAATACGGGTATGAGGAGGGTTGGGATCGTGGCTTCGAAGAAGCTAAGCTACAGCTTACCGATAGTCTAAAGCAATAATGGTTTCAACAGGGTTGGGCGGAAGCCTGTCTAGAACACGGGATTGAAGAATGATTATTGACGTTGACGATGCGACGATACTGAGGGTAGTTAGTGCAGAGCTGCGAAACACACGAGAGGCTTTTATTAGCTATCTATCGGAAAATACTCCTAATGTTTTTTCGCTAAATCCTGAGGAAGATAAGCAAATCCTACGCGAGCATATCAATGCACTAGATCTATTGCTTGACTGGTATGAGGAACCTTGCTAAAAATAATTCTTGACTTGCGAGGTTATTTTTACTATAATGTTGCCTCATTCGGAGCAATTTAATGACTGACTTACAACTAGAGGCTCTAAAGACGTACATTGACGCTAGAGTTCAATACCTCATTGATATGAACCTAGGTCGCGAGCCTCAGGTTGACGAGGAGACGTTAGAAGAGTTCGAAGACCAGTTCGACCAAATAATGTTAGCGGATTTGATTGTGAGACGATAATGTATACCGAGGAAATGACTAGAACTATTATTGAGGAATACCAAGCTGATCCTACCCGCGAAACGGTAGATCGGCTAGCAGAGGAGTTCAATAAGAGTCCTAGAGCCATTATTGCTAAGCTATCTAATGCTGGTGTTTATATCAAGCCCCCGCGGCTGAGCAAGAATGGCGAGCCTGTAACTCGCAAGGATGAACTGGCTGCCGAGATAGGAGCATGGCTTGGCATCGAAGTGCCAAGCCTAGCAAAAGCGGGCAAGCTAGATCTGACTAAGCTGCACAAGGCTCTATCTGATCCTCTCAATGTTCGAGCACACCTTATTGATTTGGAGGAAGCTTCTAGCTCTCCGGAGGGCTGAGGCAAGGCACACTAACAGGGGACTGTGATCCGACTTAGGCTGAACCTTCTAACTTTCAGTATTCTTTCGATTGGATATTGATCGTAGTTAAATCGAATATGCTCCTAGTTGCCCGTCGACTAGGACGAGAGGAATATCTGCTGGAGTCCGGTGGGTATAGGGCGGGCCGTTTTTGTCGGTATAGTGTTTAACGGCTAGCGCGTCGGCAGGGTGTAATTGGAAACATACAGATCTCCAAAATCTTGAGATTCAGGTTCGAATCCTGATGCCTTCGCCATTTATTAAAGTTTTATGTCAAATAGAAAAAGTAAAGTATACAGTGTTGATGATGAAGAATTTGTATCTATACTAGATAATTCTAATTCATATTCAGATGCGTTACGCAAGATAGGACTTAACACTGTTGGTGGAGCGTCTGTGTCTGTTCTAAAAGAGCGCATAGATGAGCTAAACTTAGATATATCCCACTTTCATAAAGGGAAAAACGGAAGTTATACTAAATACAATGATATACATAGTATTCTAGTAAAAAACTCTCCATATAAAAATTCTTCATCATTAAAAGGCAGGTTAGTAAAAGAAAATCTACTAGAGTATAAATGCAATGAATGTGGAATCATTGAGTGGAATTCTAAGGCTATTAGTCTACAGCTAGACCATATAAATGGTATAAATACTGATAATAGATTAGATAACCTAAGACTACTATGCCCTAATTGTCACTCGCAAACACATACATATGCAGGAAGAAATAAGTCAAAGTGATCCCTTAGCTCAGTAGGTAGAGCGTCGGACTTTTAATCCGTGTGTCCTGGGTTCGAACCCCAGAGGGATCACCATTGCCCCTTCGTCTAATGATAGGACGTGTGGTTTTGGTCCATGTAATCGGGGTTCGAGTCCCTGAGGGGCATCCATAAAATAATTCTTGACTTTGTTATCTAATTATACTATAGTGGCGGAACAGAAAGGAACCCACCATGAAGACGCTAGTTGTTAAGTTTGATAAGTTTGCTGCCAAGGACTATCACTATCTAGTAGATGATAGCGAAGTTGTTAGTGTAGGTGACAGGGCCGTAGTTCACAATGGTACGGAATATCGTATCGTAGATGTTATAGATGTTCGTGCTGGCACGTCTTCGCGTGCTGCCAAGACGGTAGTGTCTCTAATCACGAAACAGGTACACTCGGATTATCTTGCGCGTAATGAGAAGGTAAACGAGCAGAAGGCATTGTTCACTCGTCTTGAGCAGCTCCTTGCTCAGGAAAGTGAAAATAACAAGTATCGCTTGCTAGCTCAGTCAAATGCTGAAGCAGCAGAGATTCTATCAAAGCTAGGAATCTCTTAATTGGAACGTGGGCAGGATGGTAATGCAGCAGATTGCTAATCTGTAATACCTCGAAAGGGTATACTGGGTTCGACTCCCAGACGTTCCGCCAGTAGTGGCTCGGTAGTTCAATGGTCAGAGCACCGGCCTGTCACGCCGGAAGTTGCGGGTTCGAGTCCCGTCCGAGTCGCCATATATAAGGAAGCGTGGCAGAGTTTGGTTGAATGCACCTGACTTGAAATCAGACGAACCGAAAGGTTCCGTGGGTTCGAATCCCACCGCTTCCTCCATTGTCCCTGTAGCCGCACTGAATACGAATCAGTAGTAAGGTAACTGGATGAAAATGCAGGTTCGAATCCTGTCTGGGACTCCATGCTTCTGTAGCACAACGGCTAGTGCATCCGACTGATAATCGGAAGATACAAGTTCGATTCTTGTCAGAAGTACCACTTAGATAAATACACTCTAGTTTTGGTGAGGCTTGCGTCAACAAGTCCCAAAATGAAAGAACTAACTGCCACCGCTTTGACGGGCGGAAACAATACGGTCGCTGGAGAAGCGGAAGATTTGGGACTGGCGGGACCAACTTGGCGTGTGCCATGTAGTATAAGAGTTTTGGGTGTGTTTTTCTAAGTGGTAACTTATTTGGGGCACCTGAGTGGGTGCAGACTCTGCCCTTGCAAGGCGGAAGATGGGGTTCGACTCCCCAGTGCTCCACCAATATTAGGTTGGTAGTGACCTGCCGTTACATCGACCCAAGGCAAAGCACTAAGTATTCCGCCTTGGGATTGGCCATAAGCCGCGGACAGGAAGTGGAATGTGCCTAAATTTATAGAACCTAAACCAGTGATGGAAGATTGCAGCGTCCGGACGTAATCAATCAAGTCACCCTGAGGAGGTCACTTGTTCCCGTAGCTCAGTTGGTAGAGCACTCGATTGAAGATCCTGGTGTCCGCGGTTCGATTCCGTGCGGGAACACCATGCTGCTATAGCACAGAGGCAGTTGCACTTCCTTGGTAAGGAAGAGGTCGTCAGTTCGATCCTGACTAGCAGCACCAGTTAATTTAGATGTTGACTTTTCCTTTTGATTTCTGTATAGTGACAAAATGAAGAAAACGACACAGAAGAAGATTGAGACCGATCAGTATGAAATCAGTAATCATTTTACTGAGTATACTCGGCCTCTACTTAATAAAGTAACAAAGGAAGGCTGGAAGCCTGAATGTAAGCAAGACGTAGTTGATCTTCTCATGGAAGTGCAGATCGGCTATATTTCTTGTCGCCGTGCTGCGGACATTCTGTTTCCACAGTTTAAAGTGCCCGAGTAGCTCAGTGGTAGTAGCGTCTGCTTTACACGCAGAATGTCGGCGGTTCAATCCCGTCCTCGGGTACCATTGCTCGATCGTCTAATGGTAGGACTACAGACTCTGACTCTGTGTATCTAGGTTCGAATCCTAGTCGAGCATCCATCGCTACTGGTAAATGCTGGTAATACAGCCTTTATCTGTGGCGGAGGCAGAAAAGGTTGATGCGCTGGCTTGTGGTGCCAGAGATAGTGGATTCGATTTCCACCCGTCACCCCATTTAATGGGGCCACGTAGTCCAATTGGCAGGAGACGCCAGATTTAGGTTCTGTACAGTGTGGGTTCGAATCCCTCCGTGGCTACCAATTTATAGAATAACGGACGAGTAGCACAATTGGCAGTTGCAACTGACTCTTAATCAGTAGGTTGTGGGATCGTGGCCCACCTCGTTCACCAAATAAAAAGTAGAGCAAAACTTAAAAAATACTTGACAATAATATCTACTTGTGGTATGTTTTTACTATGAGTAAAGAAGATATTATAAAAAATGTACTACAAGTTTTGGAAATTCCTACTTTGTCTAAGACAGGTAAAAGTGTACCTAATCTAATCCTCTTAGGGTACAGAAAAGCTGGTTGGAGTGCTGGAGGTGCATCTAAGTTTACTAAAAAACACTGCTCTAATAAGCCTTCTCAAGTAAAGTTACTAACCTATGTTCTAGGTTTAGTAGATATGAAATACTGTGCTAAATGCGATAGGATTTTAGAACTAGAGGAGTTTTCTAATAATAGTGTTAAACTGGATGCTAAAGCTACTTACTGTAAATCTTGTATGAAGAATATACAGGATAATTACTATCCTACGTATTATACCGATAATAGATATAAGTATGCAGAAAATAGAATAAAGTATAGACTAGCTAGAAAACAAGCAACTCCAAAATGGGCCGATTTAGATAAAATTAAACAAATATATTCTAATTGTCCAGAAGGATACCATGTAGACCACTACTATCCCTTACAAGGCGATACAGTGTGTGGACTTCATATACCTGAAAATCTACAATACTTATCAGCGACCGAAAATATTAGTAAGTCTAATAAGATGCCAACTAAACCAAGAATAGATCCTTTATTAGAAGGTGAAGTATGAAGCTGTTTAAGAAAATGAAAGATGGCGGCCCAGAAAGCACAGTAACAGGTTACTGGCTTATCGAAGCTAAGAGTCTTTTTTCAATTGCTCTACTTCGGTTTGAGGGAAAGAGTCGGGAGGCCTTTCACAATCATGCCTTTAATTGTTTTAGTTGGGTTCTGAAAGGAAAACTAACCGAAACCATGCTAGATGGTCGTGTACGGGAATATAAAGCCAGTCTTAAGCCGTTTGTAACTACTAGAGAAGATTTCCACAAAGTTGACTCAGATGGAACAACTTTTGTGTTGACTTTTCGTGGTAGATGGTCTAAGACCTGGAATGAGTTCACGGACAAGTACATTACATTAGCAAGTGGACGAGATATTATTGGGTAGGTAAAGTCGATAGTTTCGGCAGTCGGTCTGTAAAACCGATCCTTCGGGGAGTGGAGCGTAACCACACCTGCCCACCAGTTATATTCCTGAATAGCTCAACGGTAGAGCACTCGGCTGTTAACCGAGCGGCTGTAGGTTCGAGTCCTACTTCAGGAGCCAGTATTTCTAGTGGAGCATGGGCAGGCCGGTAATGCAGCACCCTGCTAAGGTGTACAACCGAAAGGTTGAGTTGGTTCGATTCCAACATGCTCCGCCAGAGGCTCGGTAGTTCAATGGTCAGAGCACTGGCCTGTCACGCCAGAAGTTGCGGGTTCGAGTCCCGTCCGAGTCGCCATTTATAAGAATTTAGGAAGGTCTACCCGATGGTTGGCGACGGGAGCGGTCTTGAAAACCGTCGAACGTGAAGAGCGTCTTGAGAGTTCGATCCTCTCACCTTCCGCCAGACTGGGCGTGGCCTAAGCGGTAAGGCACCTGCTTTGGGAGCAGGGGATTGGGAGTTCGAGTCTCTCCGCCCAGACCAGTTTCAAACGAGGAGAATATTAAATGCTAAAGAAGTTTGGTTATGCTGCGGCGCTGACTGCCCTTGTAGGTCTTGCTGCTTGTAAGAAAGTAGAAGAAGCGCCACAAACCGAAGTAACTGCTAGTGAACCAGCCGATGCTCCAGATATTGAAATGCCAGCAGAGGAAACCTCCTCAGATTCAGCAAAGTAAAAAATTAATCTTGACTTCTTGAGGTTAATTTGATATTATAACTTTCTCAAGAGCGGGAGAGACACTTCGGTGGCGATGCGATGCTCTTGAGGGTCGGTTAAAATAGTACTTGACTTTGATCTCAAAGTTTTGTATAAAAGATTATCAAGAGCGGGACACGAGGCTTTCCGAGAGCGAAGTTCTTGATAAACGTAACTAGGCGAACCTAATAAGACGCGCTAGTAGATGAATGGCTCGTGATGGTCAGCGCGCAATTTATTGACCTGAAACATTGCAGCTCTATGGCTCGGCTACGGACTAGCTAGACGACCGGGAATAACTGTAGTAAACCATTTATCAAGTTTTAATGGCAACGTGGAGTCGAAAGGGACACGTGTAGGACGTAGCCAACTACAAAGGGCCTACCTCTAGCCTTTAGAGAGTAGAGCGGCTACTATATCGGCCCCGTTGACAACTGACGTTATAGTTGCTAGTAGATAGAAGTGCCACACCCTCTACTGCAGAGGTGGAACGGCAGTCTACTTTACTGGAATTAAGGGATATGTCCAGCGAAACATTAGTTTCGGGTTAACCCCCTGGCTTTCGGCGGTTGTGCCATCATTACAACCGCCCTTTGAATGAAAGTTGTATGCAAGGGTAAGTCCAAAAGGCGATCCGCGTGAGCCGTGAAAATCACTGCAACTTTCTTTCAAGGTTTTGCTTCCTAATTGGAAAGCAACTCAACGTGAAGGTGCATCGAAACGGGTGTGGCTGGCGGCTCAGAGAAGGGCAAGGCAGTTGAGGTTAGTTAAAAATTGTTCTTGACTTTCATCCGAAAGTTTTGTATAACAGTTAAATCAAATGACGACACAAAGTCGTACAGTTAGTCGAAAAGGGTAGCTCCCCTGACCAAGCCCTAACTTGGTCTAGACTATTCTCTTAGGGGAGAAAATGATATATTTTATTACAGCAGGAAATAAACACGTAAAGATTGGTTATTCAGCAAACCCTGAAAAGAGACTAAAAGAGCTTCAAACTGGTAATCCATTGAAACTCAAATTAGTAACTACTCTACCGGGAAATTATGAGACTGAAAAAGCCTTACATCTCTACTTTATAAGAAACAAAAGAGAGGGAGAATGGTTCCATCTTACTGGAGAACTACAGAGCTGCTTAAAAGCAGCAATCTGGCCTAAACGTAAGAATGTAGAGCCTACAACTATCAAGCAGTTTCTAGAAAACGGTATTCACTTTCATCTTAGCCAGAAGGCTAAGCGCAGTAAGAAAGTTAAGAATTTAATTCGGCAGTATAGTGTCGAGACGAAGTAGCTTCGGCTATCTAGTCATGGATAATCACGGCAACGTGGCCAATGCGGGAATCCCTACATACCCGCCCAGTATAATTCTTCGGAGTTATATTGTCCAACTATGCAAGCTAGGGTTGAGTATGACTCGGCCGATACCCGAAAGCATACTGCCGTCTATTCCAGTAGGCGGTCAAATTATAACGAGCGGTTGAAGTCCGAAAGGATATATGCCCAGAGCCGGTCGGTGAGGGATTAAAAGGGTTGGCCCCCGATCTTCAACACGCCAACGTCTTGTTATAGTGACAACTAACTAGTAGTTGTGATGTTCGATCATTCGCGTGAAAGAGCTACACAGCAATATCAAGGGCGCAAGTCCTGAAGTATGGTCTAGTATCCCGCAAGGAGAAAAACAGTCGGAGTGTTGTATTCTGTATCCCAAAAGGATATGGAGCAGCGGAAGTGGCACTTCGAGGTAGGTTAGCATAACTTTACGTTTGATTATATATGGAATAGTCTCAAACACTATCAAGTAACAAAAACGCAAAGTCCGCTTCGGTATCATGTGAAAGGTGCTTAATACCATCCTAGCAATAGAAGATGGTGCAACAAAGGCCGCAAGCCGGAGTTGTTCGCTCGAAGAGAAAACGTAAGTTCTTAGCGGAACTGAACTGCTCGCAAGGTAGACGGGTAATCAATGAGTGAGTAGCATGGTATGACAGTGAAAAAGCTATCACTATAATAAAGCAGCACTGGAAGTTACTAGATAAGGTCGAAAGGCGGTCTAGTGGATAACGGTAGAACCATACTCGCAAGGTATCGGGTAATGACCAAAGACTTCCGATAGAAGCAGTAATCTCATGCTTCTCGTAGTTCTCTTTTTGAGTGCTACCAAATGACATTAGTATACATTCAAGGCCGAATTTATAGAAGCGATCGTGGTTTGTGGACCTTCATCACTTTACTAGTGTCATTTAGTAGCATTTATCGCGGGCGGGAGGTTCAGTATCTCGCTGGTCTCATAATCCAGTAAACCGGTGCAAATCCGTGGCTCCGCAACCACTTTAGCGACAGGAAGTCGATTGATCCCCGACGTGTCCTTCATCTTGGAATTCTAGCTGGGCGTGCCAAGACCCGAGAACTCTTTTACTAGAGACCGAGGAAGAGCTAGAAGTCGCTTTACGAATTACTTCCGTCGAAAACACGGTGACGCGCAGAGTAGGTAGGTGTCTTATATTCACTTCTGCGGACGGCCTTTTATATACCAGCGTAGTTCAGAGGTAGAACAAGGGACTCATATTCCCCACGTCGTGGGTTCGAATCCCACCGTCTGGTACCAAATATTTCAATAGTGTTGATCTAGGACATGGCTTATGCTATGCAATTAAACTAAGATGCGGCCACCCGAAGGCTGCTACGTGAGTGAGAATCTCACACACTACTGAATACTGGCCCTCGTCTAGGCTGCGCCTGTGAGGATATTAAACGAAGAAAGGTTCACCGTAGGGGGACCGCCAGTCGTCTCGCGATGGAGCAGCGTTAAACTCCCACACAAACTAGTTGGTACCTGTTTGTGATGAAAGGCCCCAGCTAACCACTGGTCCGGTTCTAGGATACCGTCGCCTAGCGTACTTGCTTCGTACGAGATTAGAAAGCTGTTTTTATTAGGATTTTGGTCATTAAAATATCCTAGTAGCAGCCTAGCCACTGCTTTACTTAAGCTAGAAATCTACAGAAGGCCAATGTAGTAACACAATGGCCGGGTGTATCGTGACTGGGAAAC
>OGWN01000092.1_pt1 | contig 11705 bp, 29 predicted proteins | sample 1575921 | NCBI WGS metagenome assembly OGWN01 (sample SAMN07581531, study PRJEB24739) | freshwater metagenome
CACATCCCAACAATCATCGCACATGCACTCCTTCTTACGAGAAGAATCGCAAACACGCTTATCATAAACATGACTCCACTCTGATGTCGCAATACTAATCATGAACGCTTCATCATGCCAACCAACACCAGTTGTTTCTGTATCAATAGCCAGAAGATCCAAACCCATTATCGCCTTTCATCCCACTCCACACCATATTATCACCACGAAGCATATTTACTTGCATAAGAGGTAGCACCATGAACTGTGCAATCTTATCTCCACGCTCAACATGATAAGTATAATCACCCATATTAGCAAGCACTACCTTGATCTCTCCACTATACTCAGCATCAATAATACCCGGAGCATTCAACACGAACACGCCATGCTTAGATGCTAGTCCACTACGACTCATGATAAGACCAACATGACCAGCAGGCACACGAATAGCCAACTCTGTACGCACAATGTTCCACCCATGACTGGGGATTTTCTCCTCAAAACTGGCACGAAGATCGTGACAAGCATCCTCTTTGTGTGCTTTCTGAGGGGAGTGAGCGTACTTTGTAAGGTGCTTATAGTGGATAATCATTAGTCCATCCGATGCTCGTACTTATCAGCAGGCACATCCCAACAATCATCGCACATGCACTCCTTCTTACGAGAAGAATCATAAACAATCTTATCATTCTCCCACTCAGCCTCAGCAAAATCACGACCACTACTCCAAGCATCATTATACTCTTGCTCATACTGAGCATATGCAACCTCATCCATAAAGCCGTAAAGGAAATCCTCCAACTCGTCAAGACGAAGATTCATATCATCAATAGCACTCAGCGCCTTACGACGCTGCTCTTGAAGAACACTAATAGTGCTCACAACAAAATCACGATCACGGGGATGCATTACAACACTCCTTTATTAGACAGGGACTCACGAATAGCCGGAACATTAAGATCCTCAATACCCAAGACCTCACACATCTGATCTTTCTCAGGCATAACACCCGGCTCCAACTCTAGAACACGCTGAGTATAAGCCACAACCAACTGCTTCAACGCAACATCATTATTAGCAGCAGACTTCTGCAAGGCTACAAAATCACGCTCAGCCTCCTTCCAAAGATACAAGGCAATACCATACTGGTGACAAGCCTTCTTAAGAGCCTCAGCCTGAGCAGTCTTCACAGCAGTATCAGGATCAAAATTAATATTAGATCCAATACCATCACGGACAACAACAGCCTTCTGAGTCGTCAAGAACGCATCATCATCATCCTCAGCACCAATACTAATAACACCAATGTCACTCAGGAATACGCTAAGCGAACCCTGTACAACAGCAAGATACTGCGGCTTACCATTCTTTGTAGCGGGAGCAGCATCAGGATACAACTTCCAATCGTTGATCTGCCATGCCCAAGCATGACCAAGCACCTCGTTAAGACGATTAATGTAATCATCAATCGCAACATAGTCCTGACCGGACTGATTCTTCTTTACAGAAGTATGGGGGAAACGCTCAATAAGAGCCTTAGGGATCATGCGTCCTCCTTAGGGACAGGCCAATAATAATTATACTCACCAACAACGTTAGGATAAATCGTATTATACCACACAGGATTCTTAAATACAAGTGCTGACTTGTGTGAATCGTGAACACGATTATCCCCCCACCAATGTGGAAACTTTACACAGTCTTGATTGGAAAAATGTGTAATAAAAACATCGTATGTTTTATCAAGACAAGTATCTTTATAACCACGACTAACCCATTCATCACAGGTAGCCTGCTGATACACAAACAACGCAGCCTCATAACTACGCCACATACGAGTAGCAGGATGATTAGTCCAACCCTTACTATTACCAGCAAGCGCATTCATAATCTGCAAAGTCTCAACACGCTGCTTACCAAGACGCTGACGATCAAGCACACGAACACTATCAGCAAAAGTATTTTCAGGAACGAACGTCTGCATTAGGATCCTCCTCGGAAACTTCAATCAACTCGGGCTTCTCAGTACTACAACCACACAAATCAACCTCCTGATTCTTCCACGGACAATACATCGTAGAATAGTGCGGCTTATACCACAACTCCCAATTCTTATTACGCTTATTATGCTTCCAACTAGACTCTCCCATCAAAGGGTTAGGCAACTCGCCCGTATTCTCATACAAATCAATAGCAGATTCTACCTCAGCAACTCGCCCAACAACTTCATCACGATCAAGCGGAGTAATCTCATAAAACCTAGGCTCTTCCCACCTACGCTTATAATCAGGACTACTAGGCAAGTAAAGAATACCAACCCGCATGTTAGGCACAGAAATACCATAATGATAATACGCACTAACTTGCAGCACATGCTCAGGTTTAGGCTCATTCATAAACGACAGGCTAACACCACTAGCAGTCTTATAATCAATTAGCCACGTTTCACCATCAGGATTATCTAGATACGCATCAACCGTACCACGCCACGGATACTCACGATCATCAACCACAATAGGCTGCTCGCTAACGTAATTCCAATCTTCATCATTATGCATCACCGTATGGATATATTCGTGGATAGCCGTACCCTGTAGCAGAGGGAACGTATTCATCCACGGACGATCAACAAGAGGATAACCATGCACCCAAGAGATACAAGTATGACGAGGATTCTGAAGGTCTGTACTAAAGTGAAGATACCCGTCTGCTCGTGGACTATTCACTTCCCATTTGATTGTATCAATCAGACTCTTCAAGAAAATCCTCCCACTCACACATCAATTTATTATTACCATCCTCAACCTGCACCATAACTGTACCATCAGCATAGACTGTACTATACAAAACGCACACTTTCTGCCCATTATAAAACAAGGCAGACTCATTATCATGCGAATCACCCTTGCTGACATACTTAAACACGCTGCTTCTCCTTCAACTTACGCTCAGCACGAAGAGCCTTAGCCTTCATCTTCTTAGCGCCACGCTCATCACGAATCTGCTTCTTAGCAGCCAACTTATTCTTCTTAATACTAGACGGAACAGCCATTAGTACTCCCAATCCTCTCCAACAACAGTAATAGACAAATGATAATCACTAAGAATATCATGAATATCAATAACACCAGTAGCCGTATTAGACTCGTATTTAGCCTGAATAATAAGATCACTAGAATTATCAGTGGTAGCATCATAATGCTCATTCAAAGCATTAAAAATAATACTCACAACATCCTTAACAATAGGATATTTACTCATCACTCATTCTCCTTAGGATCAAAACACAACACAGTAGCATCAAACTTAACCTTATCACTAGCAGTCGTACTACGACGATAAGTATGAACCTTATACCCATGCTCATACAACATCTCAGTAGCAAACGCTAGACTAGGACTACGACCAATAACCCTATCCTCAACCTTAACAGTCCAAGCACCATGCTTATACACAATACTAGCCTCTGCAAGATTCTTTTCCTTCATCAAATACCACTTTCCCAATGATTGTCCCTGCCTGTGTTTTGATGCTGTCAGCGTTTTGCTCTTTACAAATTGCAAGCATTTGCTCTGCTATTAAGTCCATTTGCTCTTTAGCAACAGCGTCTTGCTCCTCGTAGTCTTCCTTGAGTTTAGCCCTAGCATCTCGGATTTTGATGTAAATCTCTGCTAACTTATCAGCAGATAAGTTTGTTTCTTCACTCATTTATATCTCCTTTAATAAGTACTGCAGAAGTCAGTGTACCTATTCAGTTAGACTTTGTCAAACTATATTTTCGATTTCTTGTCTGTACAAGTCGATTATTTTTGTGTGGTTATTTATGTTATTGCTTAGCATTTTATATAACCGCGACTCAATATCACTACCTTTAATATGCACAATAGTCATAGAGTTCTTTTGCCCTGGACGATTAATTCGTGCATTAGCTTGTAGATATGTTTCTACACTGGTCACTGGGGCGTACCATATCACTACGTTAGCGGCTGTAAGTGTCAGCCCATGTGATGCCGCCTGCGGCTGTATTATTAGTACTCTCGGGTCTTTTTCTTTTTGGAATTTTTCGATTATCTCGTGCCGTTTATTGACCGTGACCTGACCGCTGATTATATCACAGTTGATTCCATATCTCGTTAGGTAATCGTTGAGTAACTGGATGGTGTGCGTGAACGGCACAAACACTAGCACCTTGTGGCTTGCCTCCTCGATAACTTCTAGGATAGCTTTTAAGCGGTTGCTCACATCAAACTCTATAACCTCTCTAGTATCGGTATAGACCGCACCTCCTGATATTTGAAGTAGCTTGTTGATACTGGTAGCCGCGTTCACTGCGGTAACTTGCTCGCCATCTGCGCTCATCACCATCTGCTTCTTGAGGATGTTGTAGTACTTCACTTGCTGAGGTGTCAGTGGTGCATCGCGTTCTACATAGGTTACATCAGGTAAGTCAAGACACTGATTCTTCTCGAAGCGGATAGCAGGTTGCAATACTTTGTGCACTACAGTCTCTGCATTTGGTTTCGGAACCCACTTGAACTGGTTGATTTTGTACATCACTTGGTCGCGGAATGCGCCAAAGAATTTGGGGGTATTGTTAGGATTGATTAGCTTAGCAAGTCCAAAGGCATCCAACGGAGACTGAGCGGCTGGAGTGCCAGTCAGCATCCACAATCCTTTAACCGTATTGGTCACATCTCTCAGGGTTTTCCATCGGGTAGTCTGTGCGTTCTTGTACGCACTAGCCTCGTCTACTACTATGAGGTCGAAGCCGCCCTTTATGATTTCATTCTTAACTATCTCTACGCCATCGAAGTTGATGATTACGAACTCTGCGCCTTGCTCTAATATCTTCTTACGGGTAGCAGCGTTACCGTAAGCTACATCACACGTTCTATGTACAGCAAAGGTAAACAAGTCAGCCTGCCATGCAGACTTCATAATAGACAACGGGCATATAACTAGTACCCGCTTGATTAGCCCCACCTTCATGAGGAAGTCGCAAGCCCATATGACACTGGCTGTTTTACCAGTGCCTTGCTCGTTGAAACAGAATGCTTTTCTGTGGAGGGTTAGGAAGTCAGCGGTTTGCTTTTGATGGGCAAAGGGTTTGTGCTGACCAGGCCAGTCGTAGTGCTCAAGGATATTAACGCTTGGGCGAGTTCTTTTTGACTGAGTGGTCGGAGTTTCGGCTGTAAGACCTGTTTTTCCCTGCTGGTCTGACGCGTAGATTCTTTTTACTGCTTGAACCACCTTTTGATAGCGGTCTAACGTGGTCGACATCTTTGCCGTCTCCTTTTTCTACTCTTCCATCTTTTTCTAACTCAGCACGTGCTTTGTTGCGCAGTGCTCTCTTTTTAATTTGGTCAGGCTTCCCCTGATACTGGTCGTACTCTTTGTCATAAGGTCTTGGCTTGTTTACGTATGGCATGATGCCTCCTAAGGGTCTAGTTTAGCCATCATTTTCTCAGCATTTAGAAAATACCGCAAGGCATGTAATAGGTTTGCATACTCTATGCCACCCTGAATACGGATTTCTATCCTTGATATATCATCTTCAACTGAAACTAGTTCGCCATCTTTCCATAAAGCTACCGTTATAGGATTACCATACTCATTCGATATTCCAATTTGTGTTAGGTCTGAGTTACTACCTGTGTGCCCTAAGGTCTTAAATGTCCAATCGTGATACGCTATAAATTCTCCCTCTACATAGTAGTCGCTTAACTTCATATGTATATCACTCATCTTACTTTCCTTTCTCTCCAGTGGGGACAAGTTTTAACAGGGCAATAACTACACAACGGGCCCGAGTTTGCATTCCATACGTTAGTACTCATAGCTGATTCTAGTCTTGCCAGGTCAGCTTTAAACGGTCTGATGTACTCGCCTAGCTGTTCTACAGCGTGCTCCTTCTTAACGAAGTCATTACAGACCACAAATATGAGAGCAGATTTAATCTTTTTGACCACAGGAAAGTGAGCAAAAACTGCCGTAGCTAACAAATCTAACTGCTTAACATCTGCGTATTTCGAGTTCTTGTTCGTCTTGTAGTCTACTAAGTAAGCAGTATCGCCATTGATAATCACTAAGTCAGCTACACCTCTCCACCATGTGTCCTCTGCAAAGAACCCAGTGGGGCGTAAGTCCTCAGTCAATCCTAACTGCAACTCACAATGCTTCTCACCCTCAATCTTGCTTAGCGATTCCATCACAGGGCGAATGAACGCAAACTTCTCAGGGATGGGTGTGCCATCCTTAATAAAATCTTCTGCCGCTTTGTGTACTTCCTTACCATATATCGTGGCAGTATTGTCTTCGTCTTTGTAATCTTTAGCGACCCGCAAGTGGTAATACTTTTTGGGGCACTGTTGAAACATCTTTAAACTACTGTACGACCAAGAAATCATATGCTCTTTCTACGTGGGACTGTCAGTGCGGCAACCCCTAAAGAATCTAGTGGGTCGTCTGCTTCTAATACATCTAGTAGGTTATCAGCAAGCGAAACTGACGCTCTGGGAATCGAATCCAATTTGTAACCTGCGTTGATAAGCCCGTGCATAGCAATACCCGCTAGGATTGCACGTACTACTTCTTTGTCATTCATGATGCGTCTTCTCCATATCCGACGTTACCGTTTTGTCCGATAATGTCTGTTCTTGATTCGTTCCAGTTGAGGGGGCAGCTTGTCCATGCGCACTCTCCGACTTTATTAAGTTCCTTACCACAGATATCGCAGAGGGCAGACTCCACAGGTTTATTGGCGGTAGCTTCAGGTTTGGCCAAATCAATCGGGGCTCCTTCCCATTTAGTATCTTGTCTAAGTATTTTGTGGGTTTCTGCTTTGTCCTTCTTTCCAAAGATTCGCTCCCATCCGTCTGCGTAAGCATCCTTATCACCATTGCTTTTTGTTTGTATCAAGTCCCCAGTTACATCGTTGCGCGTTGCCATAGTCACCTCAGTCCCATAGATTCATATAATATTTACCAAACAATTCCAAGCCTTCTTGTACCTTCTCCATATGCTTATGGTATCTACGGCTTGTTATTCGAGTATAGTCACCTTTAAATTCAAACCCATGAAAGCCACTGTCTGAACTAAGGCACTCAAAAGACCAAATCATCTTGTCCATGATTTTGTGCCACTGTTTTTCTGTTAAATCTATGGGGTGTCCGTGTTGAGTAGCTTTTAATTGTTTCAACATTGGCGCTATGATTATCGCTAGTGTTGAGTCCATCGCCCATGTATCCCAGTAATCTAGTTTCACATACTCTACACGAGGATGAATTTTGTCTAGCGCCCATTTAACACCCGAACAAATAGGGGTTAGCACTCTGACAACCTTTTCTTCCCAGCTAAATAACAAAATATCTTTCTTACGCCAAAACAAAACTTTTTCAATAATTGTATAAGGACTTAACCAATGGTCACGGTAATTGCTAATGTAAACTTTCATAAATCCTCCCACTCTTTAACACGGTTTAACTGCTTCCACTCAGTAAGCACTTCCATTTTCTTTTGATGCATCTCTTCTGCCATCTGTCTATAGGTGGACTCTAGCCTGTCGTAGTATTCCCACTGCGACCTATACCCTGCTTCGTTTAACTTCTTTTCTTCCATTCCATATATCCCATACGATTACTGTTAGCATACCCAGCCCAAACGCTTGCCAATAGCACTGGATATATTCGATTACCAATCTAATCACCCTAACTCCTCTACGCTTTTTACCCAGTACGATAAGAACTTCTTAAATGACTCTACACCTTTACCTAGAGATATTAGCGTACCTGTTTTATCCATATTCCAAAACTCATCAACGACCATTGTACCATCGTCAGTATGCCCCTGAATGACTAGCACCGTAAATCTATCTAGCTTAGCCATTTGTTTGAGCAAGATGTTTTGCCCCACGCTAATCTGTTCTCCTGCGTGCTTCCATTCACCAACTAGGAAGTACCGATTGCGCTCCATCACCATGTCTAGGTTTGACGGCAATAGCTTACCCATCAGCCCATTTAAGTCCTTGAAGTTTATGTGCGGAGCATTCGGGTTGCGCATCATTCTGAAGCCCTAACCGCAGTCATATATAACTTTCCTTCCTCAAGCAACCAAACTACATAATGCTCTAAACCGCAGTCACAGCATTTAAGCATATACTTTTCGCCTATAGGGATTTCAAAAGTTTCATAGTCTTTTCTAACTACTACTTCATCCATCACTCTCTCCTAAAAAGGGTGGGGTACTTGTCCCTCGAATCAGTGACTTGGCCACTTTATTACCTACTGTATGACAGGCACGATGCAGACTTTCCCCCATAACTTAAAACAGTGGCTCATCCCAATCAGGATGGTCTAGCGGTAGCGTGTAGTGGTCGGGAGGGTAGGGCAACGCTCCCTCGGCAGGATGGTCTATAATCCTAACCACGTCGCCCTCCTCGTCATAAAACGCCCAACGCTTCCCTATCATATGTCCCATTCTTTCATGTTCTCTTTATCGAGTTCTTTTTTTATCTTTTGCCAGTTTTGACTGCGTCTACCGCGCTTCTTTATTTCTCTATGCCCTAGGTATACTGTGATACCGACAGATGCACAAACGCCAACGCAAAAGCCCATAACGAACCAAACAAGGTAAAACATAATCAATCCTAGTTACAGGTAGTCATAGTAGGGCAAATCGTACACACCAGTATCTTTCCCTCTATGATGAATGTTCGAGTTTCACAGGCAACTGCTGATGTTGATGCTAATAACAAGCCTACAATCAATAATTTACGAACCATTTTACCTCTCCTTTGTTAATCTCTAGGCACTTCTAACTCGTCTATGTCTACCTCAGTTACCAAGTCATTAGGCAGTTTTACCATAGCTGTGGTCGGGAAATGACCTGTACGCAACACTTCAACAACACACTCGCCCTTTGTCCACCACAACCATCTTTCTAATCTCAAGCTTTTATCCCTCATAATAAACTCCTAGTGAGTGGGCTGTTCTTCAGCCTCACCTTTGCCGTATGCTTTTACAATCGAATCCCATTGTAACCCTGTATTTATCATTACTTCGTCTTTTGATGCCCCCATACGCAAAGCTGAAATAACTAGTGCTGCTGATAATGCCGACATCGCCTCACCAAAATTTAAATTTAACCCTTCTAAAGTATCAATTATCTTTGTAACTGCATCTATTGACTTCTCTTTGCTTTCTTCTAAATCACTCATTTCATTTCTCCATACTTAGTTTGTAATAGTAACTCGCAGTAGTGTATGGCTTTCTTTATGTCCTCAGCACCATTCTTGGCGTGGTGACGGCAAATGTACTTTATAACATTACCTTCTAAGAAACCCAAATCATTTGCGGTTATAAACTCAACTGGCTGTATAGCCATATCCTTATAATGACTGCCACCTTCTTGTTTAGCTAAAGCATTTTTTGCGTGTTCTTGTGCGGCTATAATTTGCGATTGCCCGCCAACCTTCATTCCCATCTGTCTAAGTTGTTCCTGTTGGTCATGCTCCCGCATCATTTCTGTTAGTCCGTCACTCATCGTCTGTCTCCAGTTTAATTTTGCCTACTATTTTTGTTTTCCACATATTTAATGCTTCATGTGGAGCATATCCAATTTCAAGACCTTTTCCTTCTTGATGATACACATACACATACAAATACTGTGGCTCTTTAGGTTGTGGCTTGATGCGGTATTCATTATCTTCATACCAGCTTGGGCTATGTGCAGTTACATCAGTCCATTCAGAACAGCCACTTACTTTACATTCAATCTCAGCACCATCAGCCCACGCTTTAATTTCTTTAGCCCATTTATGTGGTTTCATTCGTCTTTCTCCAGTTTAATTTTGCCTAATAATGCACCACCAGCATCTTTGTCATGGTATATCCTATATTCTATTTGCCCATTTGTGCTAGTTCTATACACATACAAATACTGTGGCTCTTTAGGCTGTGGCTTGATGCGGTATTCCCAATGCTTTTCCTCAGTCCAATCACCATCAAATTGTTCCCAATCACTCCAAATAATGTCTTTAATGCTAGGTGAATGGCATCTTTGCTCAATCTCTGCGCCATTTGCCCACGCAATAATTTCTTTTGCCCATTTATGTGGTTTCATTACTCTCTCCTAGTAATTGTTAAACAAACTCATACCACTACCAATGTGAATCGTTACCTTCTTCTTACTCTCCTCAGGCTTAGGTAGCGGATTATCTAATAATCGTACTACTCTAATATGAGAAGTCTCTTTTACTGTATCCTGGGGAGCCGCTACTTTTTCAAGGTTCACATAGTCCTCAGGCATATCCGCGCCACAAGCCCTAACCCACAGGGTAGTAATGCGCCCTTCCGTAGTTCTTTTTGATACTAAAAACTTCTCAGTTACCAACACTGATACATGGTGGTACGCTACCGCATGAGTCAGCCCTAGCGTAGTTTCTAACTCTTTAACTGTTATGTACTCGCCATGCTTCTTAACAAACTCGTACAACTTCATGCGAACTTCTTTACTCTTTATTTCTCTTGGGCTTGGCTTTCTTCTCATTAACAATCTCCGTAAGATATTCCATATCCAGTTTCACAATTAAGTGGTAACTCTAGTCCCCATTTGGGTCGCATCCTCATGCACATCTGCACATACTCGACTGCTGTTTCAACCTCATCCTCAGGCACTATACACGCAATCGCATCATGTACAGTCATTACAACTTTATACTTTCGAGCTATCATCAACATCTGTTCACCTATTATGATACGAGCAAGGGCTTGGCATACATTCTCTACTACTTTACCGCCATATATTCTATTTGGTACTGTACGCTTGCCTTCTTTGGTGTCGTAGACATACTCATCCTTACCCGCTTCGTTCGTTACTTTGCGCAGATTAGGGTACTTGAGATACAACCCATTTGGTAACTTGATGCCCTTGCGACCCTCAACAACCACTATGCCGTTACGACCAAAAGAAGTTAGCTGGTCACTCATTATTGCATCTAGTGCACTGTGGGCTTGTCGCCATAGTATAGGTATCCACTCATAGGAATTTCGATAGGTGTCAATGATGTGCTTGGTCTCGTCTGCGGATAACTCAACATTATCTCGCTTGAGTTGTGCACGGAACTTAACAGCACCCATTCCATACCCTGCTCCCAAAATCGTAGTTTTACCCATGAATCGTTCTTGCTTACTAATATCATCTACTGCCTTTCCGTATATGCGAGAAGCCATAATCTTGTACACATCGTTACCCTTCTCAAACGCATCAACCAAGTCATTCTGTTCGGCTAACCATGCTAGCGTACGCGCTTCAATCTGCGACGAGTCCGAATCAATCATCAAGTAACCATCGGGTGCGTGGATTGCATGTTTCAATGGCGACTGTCTTGGTAGGTTCTGCAAGTTAATCTTATCAGTGCCACCCCATCTGCCTGTGTGAGCCGCGTAGTATCTCAAGGGAATCGGTAACTCACCTCGATTTGCAATAGCTATGAATCGTTCTGTTCGGGTTTCTTCCAGTGTTGATTTGATACCCAGTCTTGCACTTGCAAGTACTTGTACCGCTTCGTTCTCGTGGTCAAGTAAGGCTCTAAATTCTTCATCTCCTCATCGTAAAACGCCCAACGCTTCCCTATCATATGTCCCACTCTTTCATGTACTCTTATCGTGACTGGGAAACAGATCGGAAGAGCGTCGTGTAGGGAAAGAGTGTAGGCTATAGTGTAG
>OGWN01000093.1_pt1 | contig 11689 bp, 21 predicted proteins | sample 1575921 | NCBI WGS metagenome assembly OGWN01 (sample SAMN07581531, study PRJEB24739) | freshwater metagenome
GTTTCCCAGTCACGATAGAAATGAAAATGACAATAGAACAAATAATAAATGGAAGTTTTATAAGTCAACAAAATAAACATGAATTAGGTAAAGATTGGGCTGAAAATCAAGTAAATGACATGAATAATCTTGAGTTTTTAGAAAGATTAAGTGATGCCATTGAAGAAAGACTTGAGTATCACATAGAAGAATTACAAGCAATATTAAGAAAGGCACAAGAGAAATGACCGATTTTTCAATTCCATATTTAGCGGCTAAACGCTTATTAGATGATTATTACAAGGCTATGATTGCCCAAGATGTAGAGTTGGCGACAAAAATTTCTAATGAATTGGTTGAAATGACATTAAAGCTGGAAGATATAGCACATCAGCAGTAAAATAAACAAAGCCCTTAGTAGTTTGCGCTATCTAAGGGCTTCTACCAAACAACTAAATAGGAGTTGATATGGATTCAAATATTTTAAATCAAAAATTGTTGTTGAAAACTTTTGAATACAAAGAAGGTCATTTGTATTGGAAATTTGATCAAGGAACTGCCAGAAAAAACAAAAAAGCTGGCTCTTTAAGAAAAGATGGATATTGGAGGATTGGTTTTAAAGGAAAAGCTCCAACAGCTCATAGAATTATATTTTTATACCATCATGGTTATTTGCCTAAAAATATTGATCATATAAACGGAATAAAAACTGATAATCGTATTGAAAATTTAAGAGCCGCAACTGATAGCCAAAATCAATATAACTCTAAAATTAACACTAAAAATAAATCAGGAATAAAAGGTGTTAGCTGGAATAAACAAACAAAAAAATGGGTTGTTTATTTGTGCATCAATGGAAAAAATAAAAATTTTGGAAAATATTTTGATATAAATGTAGCTAAATTTGTAGCAAATACAATGCGTTACAAATATCATGGAGAATTTGCTAACAATGGCAACAAAAGCTGAAAAAGAGCATTATGCAAAGTTGGCAAGATATGGCTGTATATTATGCCGACAGCATGAAATCAAAACAGATGACTCACCAACAGAAATACATCACATACGCAGATTTGGCGCACCAAGAGCCACAGCACCCTGCATTACACTTTGTGCCTGGCATCACAGGCTTGGCCCTGCCGCAGTTCACCAAATTGGAAAAAAGGCATTTGCTCGCTACTGGGGCTATTCTGAAGAAGATTTGTTAGAAAAATTAAATGACTTATTACAAGAAAAGAGTTGATGAAAATCAAAAACAGATAATTCACACCTTTATTGCGTTGGGTGCTTCTGTTTTAAACCTTTCTAGAGTCGGAGAAGGCGCACCTGATTTAGCCATTGGCTATAAAGGAAAAACTGTTTTTGTTGAAGTTAAGCGTGATGAAAAAGCCAAATACACAGAGCCACAAATTAAATTTATGCAAAACTGGCGAGGTGGCCCTGTAAGCAGAATTGATTCTGTAGATGCCGCAATAAGACTTATCAAAATGCTTGACATGGCTTAGAATCTACCTAAAATTAAGAAACTGCAATTTTGCAGACTTTTTAGCTAAAAGGAAAAATATGACATACGGCACTCAAGGCGCAAAGATTCCAGCCGCCACTTCTTCTGATAAATCAGGCGAACGCATGGAAAAAATCAAAGGCGGCGTAGCTATGGGCATGGAAGATGCTGTTGGTAGCGATAAACTGTTCAATACAGGTCGCACCGAAGGCATTTGCTATGAGCATAAGCGCACATCTTACGCAAAAGAAGATAAGAGTCAGAAATAAAGCGAAATGCCCTAGCGTGAAGGGTCTAGGGCATCTCTAACCAAACAACTAATCGGAGAAGTTGCATGGCTGATGTAAACGATAAAGAATCTTGTAATTCTTGTCGATTTTTTTCTAAAGATTCTAATTTAGGCTCTTGCAGAAGATACCCTACCCTGATCAATAAAGGAGTTAATGATTGGTGTGGGGAATTTGTGCTTTCTGAAGAAAGTCTATCTTTGGAGGCTTTAGTGCAAGCAATGACCGAGCCAGTAACGATCTCTGAACCTAAAAAATCTAGAGGAAGGCCTAAAAAGTCATGAAATTAAAGCCAATGGCAGACAAAATTGTCGTAAAACCTGATGTGCGTGAGCTTTCATCCGTTTTAATCATTGACAACAAAGAACAGCCAAATATGGGAACAGTCATAGCTGTAGGCCCTGGCAAGAAGCTTTCAGGTGGTCGTAGGGAAGAAATGCCTGTTGAAGTGGGCGCAAGAGTGCGCTTTGGCACGATGAACAAAGACCCTGGCGAAGAATACCTAAAATACTTTAAATACGAAGAAGATGGCGTTAAATACCTAGTTATGTCTTGGCAGGATGTTTGCTTTGTAGAGGCTGAAAATGTCTGATTTATGCAAAGAACATCATTGTTGGCATGATTTAGGAAAAATGCTTGCGAGCTACCCTCCTCAATCAGTTCAAATTTGCTGTAATTGTGGCGTAGTAAAAACCATAAGGCATGAAGTAATTCAGTCATTTGAAGGTCATGGCAAATATCATCCTCAAAACTACATCATTTTGGACAATAAAAATGCTTAAAAAAGTAACAGAATGGTTCAAGCAACTATTTGTTTACCCTCCTGAACTTAAAGAAATGCAACGCAAAGCATTAGAAACTAATCGCATTTACCAGCAAGCATTAGATAAAACTAAACAAGCACCAAAACCAGCAGTAAAACGCAAACCAGCCTTGAAAAGGCATCTACAAGGAGTCCTAAAATGGCAGTTGCAAAGAAATCAGTAGCCAAAAAGGTTACTAAAGAAATGGAATACGATTACAAAACAGGCAAGAAGTCTTTTCCAGGCTCTACAGCTAAAAAAGATGCTCATGCTGAAAAAGAAGGCAAGCGTGTAGCTAAAGCCTTGGCTTATGACATCAACAAAGCTAAGAAGAAATAATCATGCCTCTCAAAAAAAGCACATCAAAAGCCGCATTTAAGTCAAATGTAGCTAAAGAGATCAAAGAAGGTGGCAAACCTGTTAAACAGGCAGTCGCTATTGCCTATGCAGTAAAGCGGGAATCGGCAAAAAAAGGTAAAAAATGATTAATTTAGAATTAACACTCGAAGAAGTAAATACAGCATTAAAACACTTAGGAAATGGCGTTTATTCCGAAGTTGGTGCTTTGATAGCCAAAATACATGGTCAAGCTTTGCCACAGATACAAAACAAAGAAAAACCAGCGGAAGAAACAAATGAACAGTCCTAATGTTTATGTGCCGTATCCAACGCCACAAACCGAGCAACAGCTTCAGGATGACATAAGCGCAATCGTTTATCAGCCTGGAGTGCCACAAGAGCTTCAAGACCAATATACCAACATCATTAATAGCGCACAGTTTCAAGATGATGTGAATGAAGCTGAGGCTAATAGCGATTCAATGGCAAACGAATGAAAATCATAAAAAAAAGCGTAAAAGACCTAATTCCTTACGCTAAAAACAGCCGAACACATTCAGATGCTCAGGTGGCACAAATAGCCGCCAGCATTAAAGAGTTTGGCTGGACTAATCCAATCCTAGTAGATGGAGACAACGGCATCATTGCCGGTCATGGCAGACTTATGGCGGCTAGAAAGCTGGGCATGGAAGAAGTGCCAGTAATCGAACTGGAAGGCATGACAGACCTACAAAAAAAGGCTTATATCATTGCCGACAATCAATTGGCTATGAATTCAGGCTGGGACACAGGCTTATTGACGATTGAGCTAACAGAACTGCAAAACGAGGGCTTTGACCTAGATTTGATTGGTTTTGACCCTAAAGAGCTAAATGCCCTATTAGAGCCTGAAGTATCTGAAGGTCTTACAGACGAAGATGCTGTGCCTGAAGTTCCTGAAGAGCCAAAGACCAAGTTAGGCGATATATACGAGCTAGGCGGTCACAGACTAATGTGTGGCGATAGCACCAGTATTGATGATGTTGATAAATTGATGCCTGAAACAGCTAATATGATTTTTACTGACCCTCCATATTTAATGGACTTTACAGGCGGTATTCATGCGGATGGTTCTAAAAGCTTTAACGCTAAACATGGCGGCATCAAAAATGACAAAATGTCAGAATCTGAGGGAAATGACTTTTTAGACGCAATAAATTCAATAATTAAACTAAAAGTCGATGGAGCATTCTATATAACCTTTTACAGGCTTGGAATTGACAAATACTTTGGAAGCCTAGAAAGAACTGGGTTGAAATGTCGTTCTTTGGTTATTTGGGACAAAGGAAATCATACTTTAAGCAATAGTGATTACATGAGTATGTATGAGCCTATGTTTTATGGTTGGGTCAATAATCATAAGTTTTATGGCGGCAAAAATGGAATGGACATTTGGCGCATAAAAAGAACGGCAAAAAACGATTTACATCCAACTATGAAGCCTGTTGAATTAGTGGAAAAAGCTGTTTTAGACGGAAGTCAGATAAACGCAATAGTTTTAGACTTATTTGGTGGAAGCGGAACTACTTTAATTGCTTGTGAAAAACATAAGCGTTTAGCAAGAATTATGGAGCTAGACCCTAAGTATTGTGATGTGATTGTGAAGCGTTGGGAAGAATTCACAGGGAAAACGGCTAAGTTGTTGAATTCACAAGAGTTATTGCATACAACAGAATAAAGGTTTACCCTTAATAAAAATGGCTAACTTAAATAACGAGCATATACCGACAGATGCATCAAAGGCGCAAGTAGAAACTGCGTCAGGATTAGGCTTGCCGCATGAGCAAATAGCCTCGTTGATTGGTATTAGCGATAAGACCTTGCGAAAGCATTACAAGGAAGAATTGGCTGTGGGAAAGGCTAAAGCTTCTGCTCAAATAGCCAAGTCGCTGTTTAACAAGGCTCAAAGTGGAGATACGACTGCTTTAATTTGGTGGACTAAAGCGCAGATGCGTTGGTCTGAAACTGTCAAACAGGAGCTAACTGGCGCAGATGGCGCAGAGCTTACTGGCATCAATGTGACATTTGTAAAGCCAAATGACAGACCAGCTTGAAGTAGTCCAAGGCATAGCTAATGCTGAATTTCCTGAAAAGCTATCCGTATTATTCGAGCCTGAATACTCTCGCTATCGTGTGCTGTTTGGTGGTCGTGGTGGGGCTAAGTCTTGGGGCATTGCTCGTGCTTTGCTTATTAAAGCGGCTCGTCAGCCTTTGCGTATCTTATGTGCAAGGGAATTTCAGACTTCCATAAAAGACTCGGTTCATAAGCTATTAAGCGATCAAATCGTAGCCATGAATATGACTGGCTTTTACGAAATAACGCAAAACACTATCCGAGGCAAAAACGGCTCAGAATTTAACTTTGTGGGCCTAAAGAACAATGTAGCCAATGTTAAGTCGTATGAGGGCGTGGATGTTTGCTGGGTAGAAGAAGCAAATACTGTGTCCAAGCTATCCTGGTCTACCCTAATACCTACTATTCGCAAAGAAAAGTCCGAAATATGGGTATCTTTCAATCCTGAACTAGAAACCGATGAAACTTACCAAAGATTTGTCATAAATCCACCTGAAAACGCCATCGTTCAAAAGATTAACTGGTCGGACAATCCTTGGTTTCCTGAAACGCTACGGCTGGAAAAGGACTCATTATTTAACAGGGACAGAGAAGCCTACAATACAGTTTGGGAAGGAATGTGCCGTCAGACTGTAGACGGAGCTGTATTTGCTAGGGAAATGCAACAGGCGGAGTTTGAAGGCAGGATCACTAGAGTGCCTTATGAAGCCACAAAACCTGTGCATATTATTTTTGACCTTGGCTGGAGCGATCAAACGGCTTGGTGGGTATTGCAATGGGTGGGAATGGAAACACGCCTAATACGCTATGAGGAAACTAGCCAAACAACTATGAGCCAAATCTTAGCCAGGATTCAGACCTATGGCTATGTGATTGACACGCTATGGCTTCCACATGATGCTCAGAATAAGACTTTGGCGGCCCAGGGCAGAAGTATTGAGGATATTGTTAGGGCGGCTGGATACAACACACGAATCTTAGACCGAGTGCCTGTCATGGATTCCATCAATGCGGCTAGAACCATATTTAGCAAATGTTACTTTGACAGAGAAAACTGCCATCAAGGACTTCAATGTTTGCGACATTATCGGTATGATGTTGATCCTGATACTGGTAACTTTAGTCAGAAACCATTGCACGATCATTATTCGCATGGCGCAGATGCATTCAGATATATTGGCTTGATGTTAAATGAGCCTAAAAAGCGGACAGTTAAGAAAATAAATTACCAAGTTAGTTCTTGGATGGCTTAAACTATTGAAAAATATGTTATAAGGACTCTATATGGGTATCTACGATTCAGATTACGAAGATGATGGCGATGCTGGCATCATCGAAGAAGCCAAACAGTTCTTGCGCTTTTGCTCCGATAATGACTCCAATAATCGTGTTGAAGCTTTAGAAGATTTAAAGTTTGCTGGTGGCGATCAATGGCCTGTAGAGATACAAAATAGCCGTTTGCTTGAATCTAGACCCTATTTAACGATTAATAAAATTGACGCTTATTGCCGTCAAATTGCCAATAGCCAACGCCAGCAAAGACCAAGAATTAAGTGTCATGGCGTAAATACCCAATCTGATGAAAAAATGGCGCAAATCATTACTGGTATTTGCCGCCATGTAGAGGAGCAATCTGATGCTGATGCCGCTTATGATACTGCTTTTGATTTTGCTGTTCGCATGGGCTGGGGCTTTTGGCGTGTTACTACTGATTATGTCAGACCTGACTCATTCGACCAGGAAATCTATATCAAGCGGATTGAAAATCCATTTATGGTTTATTTTGATCCTAATAGTAATGAGCCTGATGGTTCAGATGCAGAAAAGTGCTTAATTACTGAGGTCGTAAGCAAAGAAGCCTTCCGCAAAATGTATCCAAATGCGGAAACTGATGCAGGATTTACGCCTAGAGGAACAGGCGATAGCCAATCAGAATGGATTACAAAAGAAGATATTCGCATAGCCGAGTATTTCTATACTGAATACACACATACAAAACTGGTGCTTTTAAGCGATGGCACGACAGTTTATGAAGATGAAATGCCTAGCCAAGATGCCATGCTAGAAGCTGGTATTTATGAAGTTAGCCGCCGAGTAACTGTTAAAAAGCAGATTAAATGGTGCAAGCTAACTGGTATGCAAATCCTAGAAAAGCGTGATTGGGCTGGAAAATACATTCCTGTTGTGCCTGTTTATGGTCAGCAATTGGTGGTCGATAGCAAGAAGAAGAAGTTTGGTCTTACTCGCATGGCTAAAGACCCACAGCGTATGTATAACTTTTGGTCTACTGCGCTTACCGAGTCTGTAGCTCTTGCTCCAAAAGCTAAATGGCTACTGGCAGAAGGTCAGGATGAAGGGCATGAAGATGAGTGGGCGCAAGCTAACATTAAATCTATGCCTGTATTGCGCTATAAGCAAACAGATAGCGAAGGGCGTGATGCGCCGCCTCCACAGCGTTTACAGCCTGAGCCTCCGCCAACTGGCATGGTTACAGCTTTAGAAGGCTTAAACGCCGATTTAATGGCTGTTGTGGGCATTTATGACCCATCTATGTTGCCCCAAGGCAATCAGTCAGGCAAAGCTGTTAATGCACAGCAACAACAAGTGGATATGACCAATTATCATTATTTTGATAATTTGACTCGTTCTATCCGTCAAACTGGGCGCATTATTCTCGACCTAATTCCTCATGTTTACGATAGTGAGCGTTGCCTTCGCATTATTGGCGATGACGGCAAAGGCGAAATTGTCAATGTCAATCAAAAGTCTATTGATGAAATGGGCATTGAAACCATTCTTAACGATGTAACTGTTGGTGAATACGATGTTGTCATGGAAACAGGCCCTGGTTACAACAGCAAACGCCAAGAAGCAGTCGATTCCATGATTTCTATGCTTGGCGTTGATCCTGGCTTAATGCAACAGGCTGGCGATTTAATCTTTAGAAATATGGACTTTCCAGGCGCAGACATCATTGCGGATCGTTTGGCGGCGGCTAATCCATTGGCTCAAGTTGATGACAAGTCCGATATTCCGCCACAGGCTCAAATGCTTATTGCTCAAGGTCAGGCAACTATCCAGCAACTCCAGCAACAGCTACAAGCTGAAGCTATGGATAAGAAATATCGTGCAACTGTCCAGCAACAAGTTCAAGAGTCTGAAACTGCTCGTGAGCAAATGCGTATTGAGGCTGATGCCAACAAGACAGTTATTAATAATGAAACTAAGCGTGAAATTGAACTAATTAAAGACGAATCACGCAAAGAAATTGAAGAAATGAAGGCGCAATTGGCTTTGATTTTGGCTCAATTAGACCTAAAATCAGAAAGAGCCGCATTAGATGAAGCCATTGAAAGGGGCATATAAATGAGAAAACCTGAAGCTAAATATCGTTATTTGCTTAATAAAGACAAATATGACCCTGAAGTAACCGAGGCTGTGGATAAGAAAAAGCTATCCGAAAAAGACGCCAATACTGTGAGCAAAATTCAGGAAATGATGCGTAAAGAGCGTGAAAAGCGTGGCACAAGAAACATTGTTACTTCCGAAAATCGCGAAGAATTTATGGCTAAAAAGCTTAAATTAGGCAAAAAAGAAGAGCCAGTTTACGAAGAAGAGGAAGAAGAAGAAAGTTATGCTCCAGTAGCACCAGTTCCAGCAAGAAAATACATTAAGGGAACGCCTGAGCATAAAGAAGCAAAAGCAAAACAAAAGCCTATTAATGGAATGCCAACCAATCGGAGAAAGTAATGACTACTGTAATCGGAGCAAATCGTGAAGAATGGATTTTGAAGGAAATGGCTAGAAGGGCTGGCAGAAAGTATGAGCCTGAAGGCCCTAAAAGTATTTATGACGGAATGAGTGCTGAAGAACTCAAAAAGCATCAAGAAGAAATACAGTCAAGACTCAAACAAGAGGATTGACAAACATATTTTTTAGTATTTTAATCGGAAGTATAACTAGGAGCTTGAGAAATCATGGCCGAAGTAAACGAAGCAAGAGAAGCATCAAATGTAGTAACTAGTAGTAATGCGGCAGAATTTTATGCAGAAAGATTAGGTTTAGCGGATTCTCCTGAAGAAACTGTGGCTGAACCAACAGAAGCTCCACAAGTGGAGGCTGTTGAGGCAGAGCCAGCAACTGAGGAATCTTCGAGTGAACCGAAAGCAGAGGATGACGCTGAGGAAGCAGAAAAGCCAAAGGACAAGTTAGAAAAGCGTTTTTCTAAGGTCACCAAGAGAGCCCAGGAAGCTGAGGCTAAGGCGGCGGAATTAGAAGCTCGTTTAAGAGAATTAGAAGCAAAGGCGAATCCTCAACCAATAGCTCAAACGGCTAATGTTGATGACAAACCTAGAGCAGATCAATTCAATGATGCTTTTGAATTTGCAGAAGCATTAGCGGAATGGTCGGCTGAAAAGGCATTAAGAGATAGAGATATTGCCGAAGCACAGCGTAAAGCTGATGAAGAACGCAATAAAGTGATTGAGTCGTGGAATCAAAAAGTGGCACAGGCTAAGACTGCAATGCCTGATTTTGATGATGTTGTTGCTAGTAGCACAGTCGTAGTTTCTGATGCTATTCGTGATGCAATCATTGAATCAGAAGTTGGAGCGCAAATCCTCTACCATTTAGCTTCTGATGACGATTACGCTGAATCTTTATCAAAAATGCCAGCTATTAAGGCTCTTAAAGAAATTGGTCGTTTGGAAGCTAAGTATGAGGCTACAAAGGAAGAAAAGCCAAAGACTGAAGCGAGAACTGTTACTCAAAGTAAAGCACCAGCACCAATTAGCCCATTAAAGGGCGGTAAGTCCGCTGGAGCAGATGTGCTTGTAGACACCAATGGTGAATTCTACGGCTCTTATGCCCAATGGAAAGCCGCAAGAAAAGCTAATCGGATACGCTGATAAACCTAATTTTTTTGGAGAATTTAAAAATGAGTAATACCTTATTAACCATCTCCAAGATCACCAACGAAGCGTTGATGGTTTTGGAAAACGAACTTACATTTTCATCTGAAGTAGATCGTAACTATGATGATCAATTTGCTGTTGTTGGCGCAAAAATCGGCGCAACAGTTAATGTCCGTAGACCTGGTCGTTTTATCGGCACAACTGGCCCTGCTTTGAATGTTGAGGACTTGAACGAAACTTCAGTTCCTGTAACTCTCAGCACACAATTCCATGTGGATACCCAATTTACCACGCAGGATTTGGCTTTGTCTTTGGATATGTTCTCTGATCGTATTTTGAAGCCAGCCGTAGCCGCTATTGCCAACAAAATCGACTTTGATGGCACAACTACAGCCGCTTTGAACACAGCTAACATCGTTGGAACAGCAGGAACTCCTCCAACATCATTAATTACTTACTTGAACGCTCAGGCATACTTGGATTCTGAAGGTGCGCCTCGTGATGGTAAGCGTAGCTGTATCGTTGAGCCATTTACATCTGCTACTATCGTAGACAGCTTGAAAGGCTTGTTTAATCCACAGACTTCCATCAGCGAGCAATACACTAAAGGCTTGATGGGTCGTGATTCAGGCGGTATGAACTGGAAGCTTGACCAAAACATCGTGTCACAGACTTTTGGTAACTTCACCACCAATACTGTTACAGCTTCTGTAAATACTACAACTGCAACTGGTTTCTTGACATCAGGCTGGGCATCTAGCTCTACTATCACTTTGACTGCCGCTAATACCGGCACAATCAATTTGAATGCTGGTGACACATTTACCATTGCTGGTGTATATGCAACCAATCCACAAAATCGCCAACCGTACGGCACAAACAAACTGCGTTCTTTCGTTGTTAAGTCCGCTGTTTCTGTTGCTTCAGGTTCTAGCGTTTCTGTAACTGTATCTCCAGCGATTATTTCTGCTGGTCAGTTCCAAAATGTGAGCATTCCTTCAACAAGCGCAACTGCCGCTGTTACATTCTTCGCAAGCCAATACAACGCAAGCGGAAACGGCATTGTTTCTCCACAGAACATCGTTATGCATCGCAATGCATACACATTGGCTATGGCTGACCTTGAGTTGCCTGAAGGCGTTCATTTTGCTGGTCGTGCAAGCGACAAGGAAATTGGTCTTTCAATGCGTGTGGTTCGTCAATACACTATTAATAACGATTCTATTCCGACTCGTGTTGATGTGCTGTATGGCTGGGCTCCGCTCTACCAAGAACTTGCTTGCCGAGTTGCGGCTTAATAAATGGAGGGGCTTATGCCCTTCCTTTTTTAACTATATTTAAAGGAAATTAATTATGTCTAATCCAGGCCCAGCAATTACCACTAGTTCGCATCCATCAAATGTAACGACAAGCCAAACACTACGCTTGATCGCTACTTTGAAGAATGTAAACGCTAACGCAATTGCTTCTTATGCAATGCAAGTGAACAATAGTTCAGTATTTTTGCCACAATCTTTGATCGTAACTAACCTAAACAACGCTGGTGCGGCTGTAACGCCTACTGGCTTGGCTTTGGGTGTAGCGACAACTTCAGGTGGTTCTAGCTTGTATGGCGCAATTACTGCCGCTAACCTTAGCTCTGCTCAAGGCGTGTCTTTAGTTGCTCCTTCAGCACAAACTACTGCAACTACTGTTCAAAACCTATACTTAAATGTTACTGCTCCATTGACACTGTATCGTGACTGGGAAAC
>OGWN01000094.1_pt1 | contig 11687 bp, 2 predicted proteins | sample 1575921 | NCBI WGS metagenome assembly OGWN01 (sample SAMN07581531, study PRJEB24739) | freshwater metagenome
GTTTCCCAGTCACGATAGCCGCTGAATCAGGAGCTGTGTAACGACGGATACTAACACACAAGTGAAACGTATAGCCGAACTTAGTCACAGGATAGTCCTTTCGTTGCCCAAAAGCACTCTTTGAGATATTTGATAATTATAGTTTATCTTACTAAAATGGTTCGTTATTCCGATTTCTACGAAGATTTCGCAGTTGCCAAGCAAACCAAGCTTGATGAATTAGGTCGTCCTTGCAATGCTCCTATTGGTTCTATAATTGAAGGAGCTGAAGATGCTAACGGAAATTTAACATCTTATTACAAGAGCGCCCATGGATGGATCGATATTGGCTATATCGATCGTTCATGTAAAAAGACTACTGCCAAACCAAAACCAGTAGAATTAGAACAGACCACTGTTCCCGAGCCCGTGGTTATTCCTGAAGTTATTATTAAGGAGGAACCTAAGCTCGAGCTTCCCGACTGCTCAGATTGTGAAAGTTGGGAAGATAGCCCACTATCTGATGATAGTGAGATCTCCCTTACCGATTGGTGCAAGCCGTGCGGTAAAGGAGTGGGGTATATGTGTCTTGAAAAATATAAAAAAACAGAAAAAGCAAAAAATATAAATAAAAATGAACCTTTATGTAGTAGCTCTTTATGTAGTTTGTGTGTACCAGATGATGATGATCAGGATTGGGTTTTAGTTGTTAAGAAAAATAAGAAAAACAATAAAAATGGAAAAAATAAAAAACAACAGAAAAATAGTGTCACCAGTGAAGATATTTTTAATCGTAGTAATAATTTACGTGTTTCAAATCCTGATATGTGTAGTGAGTTTGGGGTAGTAGAGAATTCGTTTGATGCAAAACGCGATGCAGCCGAGCAGTTACATAGGCATAAGGTTCGCTCAAACAATTCTAAGCGCCGTCATTGGCGCAAAACGGCTATACGTCATCGGATACGTTTAGCCAAGAGTGCCCATCAATCTGGCACTCGCGCAACACGATATTTGTGTTCGCGCAAAAATGCGGATGTTATCATACCATATATGAAAGAAAAGCGCATGATAAGGGATGGACGTGTGTGTGTAGGTATTTCAACTATACAAGATTTTTGTGCTAAGTTGAGATTGGATGTACAGTCGGACACCATTACGACTGTCGGTCAATTTGGTCATGCAGTGCTGGATATTTTACGTTTTGGAATTAATCAGGCCAGGGCAAGGATGTCTGATGCGGAGTGGAGGTTTGTCAATAAAGCTGTTGATATTTTTGCAGCTTACCGATTATTACAAAGTACCAATGCAGTTGACAAAAGTGCTGCCATTATATTAGCTTTGAAAGCAGTTGTCTCTGAGGAGTTTTTCCTTAAAAATGCAGAAAGGTTAGTTGAGACTATTGCAGAGATGATGGACCCTAAAAGGTTGGAGAAAATACCGAATATAGACCCTGATACCGGTGCGATCATCCCCTTGGTTGAGAATTCAGGTGAGGTGCAAGCTGGTGTAGCTCGCACACTGTATGACATGATGGACAAATTTGATCCGAACACCAATTGGATTGCTCCCCCTACTTTAGCGGCATCAGTTGATGTATTAATGGCATTGATGCATCTCGGCTTTTTGAAAACTACTAATCCCGAGACGGGAGCTGTGGAAGACATGTTTGACTTATCATGGATGAAGGAATGGTCATGCGGGATATTGAGAGAGAAATTAATGCGCGTCTTCGCCAATAAGTTTGAAGCAGGACATGCCATATTTACTGCAGCTAAGTTATTTTTGGAAGTTGCAGCTATCTATGAGGAGACAGGGGTGTTTGACCCAGCAGGCTGGAATACCACTAAGCATGCGGGTTTGTTTACACGGTATGCAACTTTGGTTGGTGCAAGGCCCGATGCTGTTGATGGTAATTTAGGTGTCGGTAAAGCTTTTGCGTCTTCAATCGAGTATATGGATGAGCTCTCCGATTTAGTAGATTGTTTTTCTCGATTAACCGATAAAAGCAAGAAAGCAGCTGAAACCAACATGTACGCTGCGCATGTCGAGAAGCTGATCGATATTCGAGAAGAGATGATAGCTCAAGGCCGTGCGAATTTCTCTCGCATTAAACCCTTTACTTTCATGGTTGCTGGCACTACATCTTCAATGAAATCGACAGTTATGACGGCAGTGTGGAAGATGGCTGCCAGAGCTAATGGAATTAGTGAGGATCCAACTAATTGTGGGACGACTAATATGTCAGACCAGTACCATTCAGAAGTCCGCGGGCAAGAAGTTATACTGATAGATGACTTTATGAATGAGACTAAAGATGGTATGGCACCAGGAGTAAATCCAGTCCGAAAGTTACTGGACTGGTCGGGGAACAATCCCGTACAGTTAATTGGAGCGGCTATCCAAGATAAGGGTAGACGCTATGCTAAGTTTAAGATCATGGGCATGTCTGCATATTCTAAGAATTTCAATGCCCACACCCTTTCGTATCAGCCCAATGCGGCATTTCGACGAATTGACATGTATATTGATGTTCGAATTAAACCGCAGTATCGAGATGCGAATGGTCAGCCCGACCGTACTAAAACTGAGCACATGGGCATTTTTCCGAACATCTTCGAATTTGACGTATATGACTATCAGATTTCTGGTCATAAAGGGACCTTCGTTCTTAAAAAGTCGAATATTAGCAACGATCAGCTACTCGAAGAGGTTAAAAGGAGATCACAAGCCCATTTTAAGTTTCAGAATAAACTCGTTCAGGGCCTCAACGATACCAAGGCATGGGCATGTCCTCATGGGTCAATTCCTGGTGCTTGCGTGCAATGTCGTAATGCTCCCACTAGCAAGGGAGGGCCAAATAATCCACCTGATGATCCTCCCGATGATGCTGATACAGTGCCACCATCTAATGATGATGACTTCGAGGGTATCGGTATAGCTTATTCTATATTTGATGAGGATCGTCAGTATGATCCTGAAAAAGATATACCTCTTCCTAAGAACCAACCTGGAGAGAATGCTCGAGCTTACGCGCGACGGGTGATGCGTCGAGCACGTAAACAGGAACTTATGCGTGCAAAAACGCAGGCTAAGATTGACACGATCATCGATAAGACTTACGACATGGATACTGAACAAAAGGAAGCAGCAGTGGCGGATGGTAATACCGGAGGTTTTCCTAATCCAATTGCTTTTGTAGGTGGCTGGGCAAAGGATAGGGTGGATGATTTAGTCACGTCGATAGCTGATAAAGCAGGACATGTTGTGCAAGGCCAAGTGCAAGAAGCACTAAGAACGGCAACCGTGACGGTTAAACTTGAGACGCAATCTGATGAAGTTATTCATAATTTTAATGAGCGATTCGCTTCTGATGAGATTCGTGATGACCCACTATTTCTCCCACCCGATGAAAATATAGCGTCAGATGATTCGGCGATGTTCACCGGCGTGAGCAGGGAGTTGATGAATATGCTCGAAGATGCCGACCATGTAATGGCTCAAGATCTTAGGAATGAGCTGAGGAATAATCCGCCTCTTCAGTGGGAAGCCACAGATCCTGTTGAGTGGCATGGAGATTACCCACCTGAACCCCGGTTTCCTGGCAGCTCGGATTTGTATGTTGTTCCTCGCACTAACGATGTTACACGTGCTTCGTGGGAGATGGAACACAACATAAGTCGTGAAGAAGCTCTTGCCAACCCACGTTTCATTGAGGGTTCAGCTGACTTGGCCAGTGGTTTGACTCCAACTGAAAGACGTGCAGGCTTGTTTAGCGAAACAATGCGAAGTATAGGTGAGACTTATGGACCTATGCTGCGGAATATTGTGCCGACATTTACGTCGCGCGAGCGATATCAATGGTATTCATATGGGCCTTTCAGAGAACCAATAATCGCACGAACCGATAATAGACGTTTCAAGGAGCAAATGGAGCAAGCTGGTTTTACAGACGTCCCAGATGATCCTGCAACTCGCTTAACACCTAGTTATGCTCACCAACGCCGTCCAGATGTTTTTAATAGGACTGACGCTAGATTGAGTACTGAACTTTTTCGACACAGGAATTATGCATCGACAGCCAAGATATTGTGGGGCTCTTTGTTTACCATCGTGATGTTGATGGTCCCAGGGCCTCATAATGGTTGGGCGTGGTTGAGAGCATGGTGTGGAGTTTACCCGGCGGTCGTACGTAGCTTTGTTATGACAAGTGCTTACAACTCTTATGTGCGTATTGCTTTATCAATAGCTTGGGCAGTCCCATGGAATTTTTGGGACACTAGAGCATGGATAGCAAAGACGAGAGCGCTGCATAATATGTGGAGAGACAGCAACACGAGGTCGCAGTTTTATCGTGCCTCAGTTGTGTTTTCTAAGAGCGCTATTGACTACTCAGCTTTTGCGCTTAAGACCGGGGCACTGACATTGGCCGAATTGAACACATGGAGTGGGAAGTTTAGGGTTTTGCGTTCCTCAGCATACAAAGCGTTACCGTTTGCAGTAACTACAACAGCTGCAGCCCTGAATGATGCAGGCACGTTTGCTTTTATTCAAGGTTTAAATTATATTATGTGTACTTCGAGCATTGTGTCAGTAGGGTGTGTCGAATTTATGCACTGTGTTATACGACGAGAGCTGCCTAGCATCAGGAGAATAAGCGAGAATCTAGATGCTTCGTTGCTATCGGCACAAGCCGTTGTGGACGGTTTTAAAATCCCAGAAATTGTGGACCGCACGATTACGGGAGTGTCGAATTGGTTCGCATCGAAGGTCACACCTACCGAAACGGATTTTCGAGCTTGGTTGGAGGAGAGGTATCCAGGGATGCACCCGAGGCAAATAGCACGTATTGTTGAGGGTCGTGATCGTGAAAGCGGAAAGTTCGCCAAGGAATTTTTAGATAGGAAAACTCGTAGCCTATACTTCTTGCTTGTTTTTGGTGGAATAGCATTGGTAGGCAAATTTTTGATGGAACTTTGGAAGTTATATAAGTTCTTTTGCAAACCCACTGTTGGAACAAAGGAATCAATGTTGGCTGAAGACTATGCAGTCCCAGGATGGTTTATTGGGAGTTCCGCGTATATACATGCCAACGTGTTCGGCGAGTCTGTGATAGCCATTGATAAAGCAATTCAGAAAGCTCCGCCTGCTCTTAAGATTAAGATAGCTAAATGGGCAACTAGGAAGTATAACGCTAGGACTCACCCACATGATTGGACTGGTCCGGCTGAAGATCCCCATTGGGCAGGTTACGGAATCGAGTTTACCCAAGCTGATTTTGAGAAGGATGTGAAGAGATTTGCTGAACTTTGTGCCGAAGTGTTGACGAAGATGAACGTGACTCCTAAGAGGACGTCGTGGCCTAGTGAGTGCCAATCAGCAGAAGAGAAGTTGCCTGTACGAATGGAGGGCGAAAATAAGACTTCATTTGTCAGTATTTCCCCGGAAACCATGATCGTGGATCCAGCCTTAGCGACAATGCGAGAGGAAGATATAGCTGATTCAATCAAGCGGAACATGTTGGAGTTGACAATTGTGTCAGACGAGTCCACAAACAGTTGTCACGGGTTAGCAATTGGCAATCACGATTTCTTGATTCCCACACATGCTATAAAGCATAATAGCTTGGTTAAAGCCAAGCCTGTGGGGTGGATCAAAAGTGAAGGTCAGTTTGGCCCCTCCTTCGAGTCGAGAGTTTCTCATGAACTTATGGTTGACGTTGGAGGTGATTACACTTTGGTTAGAATTCCTAGTACACCACAATATAGGGACATAGTGCATTTGTTCCCTGCCAAGGCTATTCAAGCTCCGACAATTAATTCGTATCTCATGTACATTAAGGACAGCAAGATTCAACGATCAGACTTGACGAGCACACCAGAGCTTGGTCCTCCAGCCATGTTGACCAAGGGTGGGATTCCGTACAAGGAAGTCGAACAATACACTAATCCCAAGTATCCTATTCCCACTTTCGTTGGTCTATGTGGGGCGGTTTGGGTAACTCGGGCTTCAAAACATGCCCGATTAGTGATTCATTCGTTGCACATTTCTGGGACAGCTGGAATGAATGTAGGGGGGTCAGTACCTATGACCTCTGAACGATTGATGCGGACGAGAGCTCTTCTTGACAAACGATGTTTTCAACCCGTTGTAACAAAACCCTCTTGGCAAAAGCCCGGAGCGGTCGCACCTAGGCATCCGATTAATTTTATGTTTGATACGGCCGAACACACAGGCGTTGTGGTGTCAGTATCTGATTCGATTCCTCCCCATTACAAAAATACAATTAAAGAGACAGTTATTGCAAAGGGGCTTCGAGATCGGCTTGGGTGGCCAGTAACGCATAAGCCAGTCCCACAACCCAATAGACCCATGCACTTAAACAATGCACTTCAGCAAATGACACAGTTGCGCGATAAATTTGATCGTGACGTTTTAGCGATGGCAATAAATGATGTATCAGCTAAGATCTGGGAGAGGATCAGTAGGTTTGATCTTCCCGATGTTGTGCACCCCCTCCCATATGTCGCTGCGATCTCTGGAGTTGATGGAATAGTTGCGATTGATTCGATGAATGCTAACACGTCAATGGGCTTTCCCCTCGGCGGGAAGAAGAGTAAGTATTTGATACCTTCTGAGCCAGTAGCGGGCATCACGGAACCTATGGAGTTTACGAAGGAAATCATGGATGAGATTAAGGAATTGGATGAGAAGTTACAGAGAGGGGAAACTGGCAATTTTGTGTTTCGGGCGTCGGTGAAGATGGAGGCTATTAAATCACATAAGGAGTTTGCTCGAATTTTCACGTGTGCGAACGCGCAAATGGGAGTGTTGTTTCGCAAGTACTTTCTGCCCATCTTTCGATTGTTGCATATGGATGCATTAGGCTGCGGTAACACACTTGGGATTAACGTTCACAGTTTGGATTGGGATAATTTGGCGAGAAGTTTTAGATACCCGCACCGTATGATAGCCGGTGATTATAAGAACTTTGATCAATTTCTTCCGCCTTTTTTGATTCAGGCAGCTGGTGAGATTCTTGTGTGCTTAGCATGTGAGGCAGAGTATTCTCCGAGTCAGATCACAGCCATGCGGACATTAGTGTACGAGATTGCTCATCCCATGGTGGAATGCGCCCAGACAGTTTTTCAGCTTTTCCTTCACGTATCGGGTCAACACGGAACATTAGTTTTCAACAACTTGATGAACATGATTTTGTGGAGGTATGTGTATTATCATCAGCGACCTGAGCGTGAATTAGTCAATGTGCCATTTGATAAAAGAGCTTCGTACTGTGTGGATGAGAGTGTGTGTGGTGATGATCACGTGTTGAGTGTATCTCCAGACGTTGAGAATTTTGATCAAGTAGTGATGCGTGAGGTCCTGGCTGGCGTAGGTATTGAGTACACTGACGATTCGAAGGTGAAGGATTTCACAAATCGGTTCGTTCACCTAGAAGAGTTGACCTACCTTTCTCGCTATTTTAGGAAGCATCCAGAGTTAAACCGATATGTGGCTCCTCTCAAGATGTCATCGCTTCAAAAGAGTTACTGCTTTGTGGACCTTGGTGGCGATTTGACTGAACAGCAGTTATTGACGATTAATATAGTCACCAATGACTTTGAGTTAGTGTTGCATGGTAAGAAGACGTATGAACGGGTAGCTATGAGCGTGCGTGTTGAGTGTAGGAAAATGGGAATTGATGCCCCACCTTATGTTAGTTATGAGGATAGGCTAGTCGAATTCATGAAACGGCATACTGTTCATACGCTAGGGTTTGATGTGCAATCCGATGAGTTCACGTTGGACTATCGAGGAGTTGACTGGCACTTGCGTAATGTGTTTTTTATAGATACTATGACCAACCACCACTATTATTTTGTTGGATTGGAAGCACAGCGCACGTTTGTTCCAGGACCAGTTATGGCTCTTTTGCGAAGTATGATCAGTAGAGAAAAGGGTTACGGTTATAATTGCCCGTATCGTTTAGAACTCGACCAAGGAGGATGTCCTGTTACGGTCGTTGGGGGAGGAGTGATTGAGTTTTTACCCCCTACACTCGCAATGTTGATCGGGAGAGTTTTCTTTAACAAGAGGCAACCCTGGCGGGTGTGGGATTACACACCTTTAATTGAAGCAGAAGTCGCTGATGTCGACACAGCGTACTACTGGGCCAGTGCAGCCTGGCCATTCCCGTGTGAACTTGGCTATGCCCAAGCGGGAGATTATTCAGCTGCAGCCAGAGATGAATGGTTTCAAATTCACCGGGATCGTGGACCCGTTCAACCACGTGACTTACATTAGTATTTTATTTCCTGAAGAAAACAATTCTAGTACCGATGCAACGTTAGGAACAAACGTTGCACACGATGTAGTCAGTTCCATGTCCCGGATGAACGCGCGATCGTCCGGTGCAGATGCAAGTCGCGCACCCAATCAAGCAGGGGACTCGACCTCAATGTATTTTGAGAGGTCAGTTCTTATTGCTAATGAAGTATGGACCCCAACGCCTTTTGTGGGGGGACATTACATTTTCGAGAGAATCCTAAGCGACCCAAGGATTCGAGAGAAGTTGAACCAGTTCTCTTTGATCAAGTTTGATTTAGAAATTGAAATCGACTTGATTGGCAACCCATTTACGTACGGACAGATGATTGTTTTTTGGACTCCGTATTCTAAATATGATGCTCTTCTCTATGATTCACCTTTGCCGCCCACTGATGGTGATTTGGTTCAGTACACCCAGAGACAACATGTGTTATTAGATGTTTCTGTATCATCATCTGTGAAAATGAAGATTCCTTTTTATTGGCCATATGAAATGTTTGATTTATTATGTGATGATCCTGCCGACTTTGGATTTTTACGGCTCATGGCAATGAATGATCTTCGACACGTTAGTGGAGGCGACCCCCAAGTTTCCTACATTCTCCGAGCCCGTATGGTCAATTGTGAAGTATCAGTCAACACAGCCAACCAGACGGGATCTTTACCTATGATGGAAGTGCAGGCGAAATTTAAGAAACAGGGTAGGACACATGGGGATGAGAAGACAGGCGCAACTTTATCATCATGGGCATCTCGTGGCGCAGCCCTTGCTCATGCTTCAATTCCCTTGACAGGGGAGTATGGTATAGCAACAAAAGCAGCAATGAGCGCAGCTGCAGGCATGTTAGCAGCTGTGGGTTTGAGCCACCCGCGCTCAAATGAGGAACCCACCAGGATTGGAAACGATCCATTTGGTAACATGGCAAACCATAATGTTGGTCAAGATGTGATTAACCTAGGATTGGACTGTGAGAACGAGGTAAGTTATTCACCAGAAATTACAGGTATCGTTGAAGACGAGATGTCCTTTGATCATATTTTAAAAAAGGAAACATATATAGGCAGACTTACGTGGGACCAAACTCAACAAGCTGGATCTACGATAGGTTATGTGGCCGTGGAACCGATGAAAGTAAAGCGTGACCAGGGTGGTAGGTTTTTCACCACTCCTTTAGCACACATTGGTCAGATGTTTTCCTATTGGACAGGATCGCTTAAGTTTAGATTTCAGTTCGTTTCCTCACAGTTTCATCGAGGACGCGTCCGCATTTTACATGAGTCTAGATACTTTGACGATATAGTTGACGAAGATTCTCGTTGGACTACCAATCAGCTGGCAGTGATTGATATACAGAATGAAAAAGATTTTTCGATTGAGGTTGATTGGGCGCAGGCCCGCCCTTGGGCGTTGAACCGCCGTATTCAGGATGCCATTGATTCTGTGCGAACTGGCTTAGTAACCCCATATCCACCGTCTGCTTTGATAGAGGCAAACGGAGTCTTAGTCTTGAATGTTGTTAATATCATGACAATTCCTGATATGACTCAGGTGGCTCCAATAGATATTAATGTCTTTGTCTCAGCAGGACACGATTTTAGATACACAGCCTTACGACATGATTTTTCTAACCTGCATCTTATACCAGCTCCATCACCACCACCCACTCCATCAGGACAAGTATTAAATACCCAATTAATATCAGGGTTAGTTCAGAATGGAGTGCCCATGCCAGATGGGTCGTGGCTATCAGCACAAACTGGAAAGTTTCCAGTGTGGGCGACTAATCCCACAACACCCATACAACTTACTGTAGAACCAGACAGTACCGGAACATTAACAGTAACGCAAGGTGGGGACCCAGTCTTTACGGGTCCCGTTGTTTCCGGCACAGCAACCGATTTAGTCATCGAAGTCTCTACGCCTGCTAGTGGCCAAAATTTTGTTGATTTGGATTTTTCACAACAAGTGTTGGTAACTAATGCGATACTACCAGTGAAACCAGGCTACAAATATAAAAGTAATGTTGTAGCTGGTGATTTTAAGGCAGATTTCACGAATGACATGTCCACTCCGGGTGGTGATTACCCGTACCAGCAAAATATGGGTGCTCTTGGAGCCCCACAGCTGAGGTGGACCATCGGTGGTCCTACAGGATTGTATGCTTGGCGCAATTACTCAAGTCCGATCTACGTGACTTATGTAGGGAGTATACGAACGACCAATGGTGTTTATGGTCCCAATGAATTTACGGCTTCCTCACCGGAATGGGCAGTTATGACCGCGTCACCAGCCGGTAGCTGGTCGTCCAACACGTTTCAGATCATGCCGCAAACACCAGCTACGGCATCGATTAGGAGTGTGGTTTTTCTAGAAGTTCAATCGCTAGAAGTTCAGGCGGATATTGTTTCTAATGGAGAGACCGACGTGGTCGATACGGATCCAGGGGTGTTGACAACGATGTCTAGGAGTGAAATCTCAGGTGCACTTGCTTACAAGTATTTTGGTGAGCAGTATACGCACGTTCGGCAGTTATTAGGTCGATGGGATTTTCAAGAAATTTTTTACACTCCTGCACCCCCTTTTCCCCCACCAACGCGCTTCTATTCTTATGAAGCCTTACCAGCTTATCCTTATCGAGCTGAGGCGTTGGATCCCGGAGGAGCTAACATTCGAAATGTCTTATCAGCACACCAATGGCTGATAAGTCCCTACAACGGTATGCGTGGTTCTTATCGCATCCGTTATCACGTAGAGTGTGATTCGCCAGTTATGGTGCAATCGTGCTTATTACCTCCGGCCAATTTCTTTACTGGTCGGTCCCTTAATAACGATGGTAACCTACCATCGGATGACATCTTATTCAAGTCTTTTCATGGAGTAAGATGGCAAGATTCTCGGTTAAATCCGAGTATCTCAGTAGAAGTGCCGTACTTTACACGTAAAAAGTTTTTACCGTGCGCGGCCCGGAGCCCTGCTCCATCAAGTGCAACGTCTGTGTGCTCCCTTACAGGCTTCAGATCAAGTAACGCAAGCATAGCCATTTCGCGTTATCTGCAAGCCGGGGATGATTTCACCGTTGTCAACTGGGTGGGAACTCCGATTTTATATGAATATTAAAATATAAAAAACAAAATAAAAACTGAAAAATTTTTAAAAATATAAAAATAAGTATCAGCTTAACTAGTAAATACGTTTTCATTTATTGAACGTTAAGTTACTCCCGAAGTAGCCGGGGGCATAGTTTTAACTAGACTATGAATGCCGCAATTTGGAGTGGCTCGAATTATATTCGTGCCACGATTGGTTTTCCCACCAGATTGCGGTGGGTTTTTTACCAGGTTACAAATTTATACAGCGGCCGGCCATATCGTGACTGGGAAAC
>OGWN01000095.1_pt1 | contig 11464 bp, 16 predicted proteins | sample 1575921 | NCBI WGS metagenome assembly OGWN01 (sample SAMN07581531, study PRJEB24739) | freshwater metagenome
ATTGTCAAACGTAAGATTCTACCACTACATTAAGTGGTCTTTTATAAATGAAGAGTGTGAAGACCAGCTTTACTATAATGATATAAATTAAATTTATGGAAAATGAAAAAATTATAATTAGTTTTGATTTTGATGCCACTTTGTCACTACCTTCAGTTCAAGAGGTAGCTAAAGATTTAATTGATAAAGGTTTTAATGTAATTGTTACAACAACAAGACATAGTAAGTATCTTAATCAAGACTTAATAAAAATAACAGATAAACTTGGTATAAGCAAAATTGTTTACACTAACGGAGAAGGAAAAGAGTTCTTTATGCAAGGTATTGATATTCATATAGATAACGACGATTCTGATTTAAGAAACATTTCAAGAGGAGCATACACAGAAGTAATTAACGTAACAGATAAAGAATGGAAGACCAATTTGTACAATTTACTACCATAGATGAAGCTTTTTTCAATCAGGTAGACAAAATAATTGAAGAAGGAGATATTGTATCTCAGGCTATATTTATTGTAGATATGGTCAATTCTTTATTAGGTGAAGAGGACATATTAAAACTAACTATGCCTGTGTGTGTTATAGCTTCAATAGTATGCGACCAAGAAGATGATGTTTTTTTGGGAGATGATGGTTTTGTTTCAGACGAATCACAAGTAATGGTGTTTTCATATGCAATATGTGATTTGTTGTTTGATTGTAAAGAGGATAACATTCTTCCTTACGTTGAATATGAACTTATACAAAGAGAAAGATACGAACTATTAAACGAAATACAAAAACTTAAAAACGAAGAAAAAGATGCCTAAAGGAAAATCAGCAGAATATTACGACAAAAATCCCGAAAGTAAAGCTAAAAAAAATGCCTATAATAAGGAATTTAATAAAAAACCAGAGCAAAAGAAAAAAAGAGCTGAGTTGAATAAGTATAATAGGGAAAAAGGAACTTATGGCAACGGAGATGGTAAAGACGCAGCACATAAGGGAAATAAAATTGTAGGATTCAAAAAAGCTTCTGCAAATCGTGGAAGCAAATCAGATTCACCTGGAGATAAAAGAGCGAGAGGAGGTAAGAAGTAATTTATGAGCGATTTTAAGGACTTTCTAAAAGAAAACGAACAAACAGTCAACTCTGAAAAAATAGTGTCTGAAATAGCTTCTTTTTTGCGTGAAAGTTCAAAGATAGCTGTTGACAACAAGAAGAAGTATAGACCTATGAAGAGAAAGTACCAAAAGCGTACTATAGATAGGAAAACTATTCTTGTAGATAGAGAGTTTGATATTCTAAAGTACTATGGTATTGTTAAGAGATATTTTGCAATTGTAAATGGTCTTACTTTTGATGAGATAGAGATGATTATGTATTTTTATTCAGAGCCTATATTCACAAAGAAAGAGTTTGATATTTATTGTAAGGCTTGTATGGGTAGAGGGAAACAACTTCATAGATTCTTAGAACTTGGTCTTGTAGAGGCAATGCCTGGAAATGATAAGATTAAAACCTCAACTAAAAAGCTTTATCGTCTTACAAAGAAAGCTAATCTAAAGGTTTCTGATATTTATAAAAAGCTATTGATGATTAATGAGTTTGAAGACAGACACTTTGAAGGGGTGGCTAAACATTATGAATCAGGTTTAAAGAATGAGGTTGTAGCAAACCTTATGATTGAGTATAACAAAAGGCGGTCTGAGCTATTACTTGAAAAAGAAATGATAAAAAAAATGGAGGGCAATTAAACCCTCCTTTTTTTAATTAATATATTAAAATTCTGTAAATACTTTTAGCAAAATTTAATTTTTGTTCTTCTGTCAATTCTTTAGGCAACAAATCTAAATCAATTTCTAAAAAATATGTTTTATCTTCAATTACTTCTTTAAAGATAGCTGAATTTTTTGGAGATTTTTCTTTTCTTGTAAATCTCAATTCTTTATTAAAAGGATAATAAGTCATTTTTAATCTTCAATTATAACTACATTCTCGTAGTTCATTACCAAATATTCTACTCCTTGATAATTGATTGGATATGTCCTATGTCTGTCAAACCAAATAGTTTCTCCGATACTAACTTTATCAATATCTTCACCTATAGCGATAACTTCACCTCTATGGAATTTAACATCTTGACCATCTCCAAGATAAAGACCGCTTTGAGTCTTAATATCTTCTTTAATCTCTTTTACAAGAATATTTCTTAATACTACTTTCATATACTTCTTTTATTTGTAATTGTGGTGTTGGTTAATAAAACTGTTGTAGCTACACTTGCAGCATTCTCTAAAGCTAATCTAATGGCTTTTAATGGATCAATAATACCTCTCTCAAACATATTGCAGGTTTCATACTCTTTTACATCATATCCAATACCATTACCAAGTTTATCTTCTACATCTTCTAATTTTATATCGGCATTAGATAATATGGTTTTGATTGGAGATTGAATTGCGTAAAGTAATGCGTAATACCCAGCAGATAATATTACTTTTTGGTTTTTAGAAGCTTCATACAAAGCTAATCCTCCTCCAGAAACAACTCCCTCTGCTAAAGCACTTTTAACCGCATTAATAGCATCATCTACTCTATCAATCTTCTCTTTAAGTTCAACCTCAGTAGAAGCACCTACCTTAATTACAGAAACACCACAAGCAAGTTTTGATATTCTATCTTTTAAGTATTCTTTTTCAAGTTTGTTGTTTGAATTCTTAATTACTTCTTCAAGTTCTTTAATCTTAGAAGCAACACCTTCTTTATTCTGTTCCTCATTAAAGAATAATACGGTATCTTCTTTTGTAACGGTAAGACGACTACAAGAGCCTAAAAGCTCATTCATATCATAACCTTCAATATTTGTAGATGTATCAAGGTCCACAATTAGACCTCCTGTAACTAAAGAAATATCTGTTAAGTAGTCTCTTCTTTTTTCTCCGATACTTGGAGGTATAATTACAGCTACTTTAAGACCATTCTTTTTGTTTGCATATAAAACCTTCATTACCTCAAATTCCATTTCAGAAACAATTAACAACTCTCGGTTTGACTTATGGCAAAACTCAATTACAGGCAATAACTCTCTAATGTTTTGGAATCTTCTGTTTGAAAGTAGTATATAAGGATTATTAGAGAACTCAATACTTCTATTCTCTGGTTTATTTACAAAACCCTCGAACTCATATCCTCTTGCAATTGGAAGACCATTAATAAAATCAACGTAGGTTTCAGAAGTGTCTGATTCCTCGTAAGATACTACTCCATTCTTTCCTGCCTTAATAAAAGCATCTGCAATGATTCCTCCTAAAAATTCATCGTTATTAGAAGATATACGAGCTACGTCATATAAATAAGAATCATCAACTTGTCTTGCGTTTGCCTTTAAATGTTCAATCACATCTTTAACAGCTGAATCAATACCATTCTTTACATCAATAGCGGAAACTCCATGTTTTAAAGCACCTTCCGCTGACTTTAAGATTGCCTTTGTAAGTACCGCTGTACAGGTAGTTGAATCTCCTGCCTCGTTAACTGTTTTTCTACAAGCTTGTTTTACAAACTCTGCTCCAAGACTTTCCGTTGCGTCTTCAAGGAAAATACTTTCCGCAACACTAACTCCATCTTTAGTTACGATTGGAAGACCTCCTGCACTTTCAATTAGTACGGTCCTTCCTCGATATCCCATTGTGGATGCTACTGCGTCACATACTGTGTTAATACCTTTAATTAAAGGGTCTTTTGCATCTGAATTAAATTTAACTTCTTTTACAATCATATTAAATTACATTTTTTTATATTGCAAATATACACTTTTTTTATTTCGTATCTTTGCAGAGATTTAATAAAAATAATTTTTTCTATGAAAAAGGTGAATAAGTCAGAAATGAAATGCAACGTTGCAAAAAGAACACCTAATCATCCTAAGAAAAGTCACATAGTAAAGGCTTGCGAAGGTGGTAAGGAAAAGATTATTAGATTTGGAGAACAAGGAGCTAAGACTGCTGGGAAACCTAAGGTTGGAGAAAGTGATAAGATGAAGAAAAAAAGAGCTTCCTTTAAAGCTAGACACGCAAAGAATATTGCTAAAGGTAAAATGTCTGCTGCGTGGTGGTCTGATAAGAAAAAATGGTAATAAAATCATGAAAGATTTAACAACTATATAATGAACATAGTAAAACTAAAATACTCAGACAAAGAAACTGCAATAGATGATTTAATAGCTAAAGGAGTTTACACAAAAGATTTATCATTCGGTAAAGGTATTCATGCGATAGTAGAAATAGGACAGATAATCGATAAAGAACCTATTTTCGATGCATATTTTACTGTTATTCAAGAAGCTACTTATTTAGACGGATATCACTTTGACGTAATGAGTGAAATTGAAATTGATTTCGGAGTAAACGAAACTACTCCAACTAACCATAAACATAGTTTTGCAGGATATGAGTAGAAAAGAAAAAATAGACTTATTTTTATCTAAATGGGTAAGTAGAAAATTAAGCGTATTAGTTGTTGCAACTATAGCCTTATTCTCTGGAAAGCTTGTTTCTGGAGATTGGACAATTTTAGCTACGGCTTATGTTGGAATTGAGGGATTTACCTCTATTGTTGAACGTATCTATAAATATAAGCAAAATGACATTTAACGATTTGAAGTTGTATTCCCTAAACACAATTGCAATGGCTATAAGTTTCTCCAATGTAGAAAACACGCTTAAAATAATATTATTGTTAGCATCTATTGTTTACACAATAATGAAGACAATTGAATTAATAAAAAACAAAAAAAATAATGACAACAAAACAACTGATAGCTAAATACGGAAAACCTAATGCTACAGGAGAAGGATATCTTGTTACAATACAGCTTCCATATCCAATGAGAATTGCTTGGGACACAGATACATCTGTAAATAGAATGAGATGTCATAAGTTAGTTGCAGATAAATTTTTAGCTGTATTTAATGAAATTCACAGGGTTTATGGATATGCTAAAATAAAAGAACTTGGCATTGATTTGTTTGGAGGTTGCTTTAATTTTAGAAAAATGAGAGGTGCTGACCAATGGAGTATGCACTCTTGGGCTATAGCTATTGATTTAGATCCATCAAGAAACGGAATGAACACTCCTTTATCTAAAGCTCAATTTTCAAAACCAGAATATAAGCCTATGATTGATATATTTAAAAAACATGGATTTGAATGGGGTGGGGATTTATGGAAAAAAGATTGTATGCATTTTCAAATTAAAGAATAATATTCCGTAACTAGACAATAAAACATACTATGGCAAGAATAAGCACATACGACTTAGATAGCAAGGTAACAGGCGGGGATAAATGGATAGGTAGTGATTCTGGCTTTTATAATAAAACAAAGAACTTTACACCACTTAGATTAGCTGAATTTTTTAATACAAGCGAATCTATTGATTCTTCTTCACTTCGTTTTTGGTATCAAACGCTAGAGCCTTTAGAGGATAGAGAGTTTGGTACATTTTCATTTAAGAATGAAGTTGGAGCTTCAGTTCCATTTTCTAGCATTCAGTCGATACTTGTAAGTAAAAAAACAGAGGGAAATATAAATGTATCTGATTTCCTACAAGGACTTAATAGTTCTAAGATTCTTATACACAGAGGGTCTTCAATAAATGAATACGGACTTTACGAATTAACCACTGTAGAGGAAGATGATGATGAAACAGAATTCTTTAACTTTACATTAAACTTTTTGCAAGGTAATGGAAGTTTACTAGAGGATAAAGGTTATTTATTATCTGTAGTTGATTTTTCATTAGATACTGAAGACAAACATTATTCGCACAATCAAGTTGTAGCAAGTAATACTTGGAACATAACACATAATCTTAATAAATACCCAGCTGTATCTATAGTTGACTCAGGCGACAATGTAGTTGTAGGGGATGTAAAATATATAGATTTAAATAACGTAACAATAACCTTTACGTCTTCCTTTTCAGGAAAAGCGTATCTTAACTAAAAATAAAAAATGGTATACTTAAGTAACATTAATTTAAGCAAGAATCAATTACAGAATGCTGTAATTCATCCCCTAGGAACTGCTCCATCGAGTCCAGTTGAAGGGCAACTTTATTATAACTCCACGGCAGGAGTAAAAATGTTGTATGTTTACAATGGATCCGCTTGGGTACCAGTTGGAGATATTACAGCAATCACATCTACAGAGTCTAGACTTATCGTAACAAATGGAACTACTGGAGACGTTTCATTATCGTTAGATATTGCGACTGTTGTTGCTAATGGAGGAACTGGACTTGTTACTGCTGATTTATTATTTGATTATATAGCTGGATTAGATGCTGTTTACTCAATTACAGCAGGTACAGGTATATCTGTCACTGGAACTAGTACTGATCCTATTATCACGAATACAGATAGAGGTTCATCTCAAAACATATTTAAGAACTTAGCAGTATCTGGTCAAACAACAGTTGTTGCTGATTCTAATGATGATACATTAACTTTAGCCGCAGGAAGCAATGTTACAATTACGACTAATGCAACTACTGACACTATTACAATATCTTCAACAGATACCAATACGACTTATGATTTAACAAATACCACAGTATCTGGAGGAAGTCAAATTAACTTAGTACCATCTTCTGGTGGAACTGACTCAATTCAAATACTAGGTACAACTAATGAAATTGAAGTAAGTCACGCTTCAGGAAGCATTACAGTTGGTTTGCCAAATGACGTTGTTATCTCTGGTAACTTAACCGTTATCGGAACAACCACTACAAACAATGTAGAGACCGTTTCAACTTCTAATGGTGTTATCTTTGAAGGTAATGCTGCTGATGGTAATGAATTAACTTTAATAGCAGGAACACTGACTGCTGATAGAACAATTACTTTACCAGATGCAACAGGAACTGTAGCATTGACAAGTAATATTGGGAATGGTACATTGACTGTTACTGCTGGAACTCTTATGTCTGGAGGTGGTTCATTTACTGCAAATCAATCTGGAAATAGTTCGGTAACAATTAATCACGCATCTGTATCTAGAACAAACAATACAAGTTCTGTATCTCCAGCATTCGGAGCTACATTTACAGCTATTGATTCTATAACAACTTCAACAGAAGGTCACGTTACTGCTGTAAATACAAAAACAGTAACAATACCTTCTACATCATCTTTTTCAGCAGCAGCTACTATATCTGCTTCTGGAACTGTAACTCACGCATTAGGAGAAGATGTAATTGTACAATTATTTGATACGGTTACAAAAGAAACCGTATTTGCAGATGTTGTAAGAACATCATCAACAGTAGTTACAGTAACATTTGGTCAAGCACCAATAAATCCTATTAGAGTATTGATTACAAAAATTGGATAATAAAAAATAATTCAATATGTCTCAAAAATTTTTAAATCCAGTAGTAGTAAACGGTCAGGTTTCAGCAGAATACATTGACCTTTCTACATCTACTTCACATTCAGTAAATGCAGGAGAAATAGCTTGGAACAGTGTAGACGGAACATTTGATATAGGATTATTAAATGGTGTTACATTACAAGCTGGTCAAGAAATGCACTTTTACGGTAAAGCTACCGAAGCTATATCTAATGGTAATGCTGTTATGTTCGCTGGTGTTCAAGGAGACCATATATTAATAGCTAAGGCAGATGCTGTAACAATAAATACAAACCCTGAATACTTTATGGGTGTTGCAACTCAAGATTTTTCTACAAATGACTTTGGGTATGTAACCGCTTTTGGTAATGTTAGAGGTATTGATACTTCGACATATAGTTTAGGGGATATACTATATTATGATTCAACATCGGCTACAGACGGATTATTAACACCAATTATACCTTTAGCACCTAAAGCTAAAATTATAGTTGCCGCTGTTGTAAAAGTACACGCTACACAAGGTATATTGGCTGTAAGACCTCATACAATGCCTAGATTGAAAGATATACAGGATATAAATATAGACACAGCATCAGCTGGAGAAATACTGCAATTGCAATCAGATGGAGTATGGGAAAATAAAACATTATCAGAAGCAGGAATACAACCTACTTTAACAAATCCTGTTACAGGGACAGGAACTACAAATTACGTTTCTAAATTCACAGGAACTACATCTTTAGGCAATAGTCAGATTTTTGATAATGGTACGAATGTAGGTATCGGTACAACAAGTCCAAACAGAAGACTAACTGTTAATGGTATTGTTACTGCAAGTAATGAATCATCTACAGTAGGAGATGGTGCTTTTGTTGCCACTGGAGGAAGCCCTACAATTGTTCAAACACTGCAAAGAACGTCAGGTGGATTTGCATATTCAATGTTTCAAGGTTTTGCTAATAATACAACTACAGGACTTACATCTCTTTTGGTTGATTATGGTGTTTTGGGAAACTTAAATAGTGGAGTAACACCGCCAAATATTGCTTATTCATATTTTTCAGTTGGTTCAAGTTCAGCATATAATAATACTTATATGAGACTTCATAACAATGCTGAAAAACAAATTACAGTAGATGGTAGGTTATCAATAGGTACAACTGCGTCTACATCAGGAGCAAGACTTGATGTAAGAGCTCAAGGAGCTTTATCAACTGATATAGCTTTTAGAGTTAGGAATAGTGCTGATAGTGCTAATTTGGTAACAGTACAAGGAAATGGTAATGTAGGTATTGGAACTAGTACACCTAATTCTAGACTAGAGGTTAATGGAAATATGATTGTAGGAACTGGTAATAAATCAATAGGTAGCTGGCCTTTCTTTATATCAGACTCTTCTAATTTAGGATGGAAAGTAGCAGACTCGTCGGGTGCGGCTAAATTTGAATTATATGTAGGTAATAGTGGAATAAATCAAATGAGACTACTCGGTGGGTTATCTATTGTTGGTTTTTCCCAGGATTTATCTTTAGGAACAAGTGCTTACCTAAACACAGTAAACATTAGTAATACGAATGGTAATGTAGGTATTGGTAATACGTCACCTACTCAGAAATTGGATGTTACTGGTAACATTAAAATAAGTAACAATAATTCGTTAATGTTTAGAAACGCTGCTAATAATGCAGACATTTCAATTATACAGTTAACAAGTACTAACCAATTAAACCTTGGTACAACATCAAGTTCTGTCCCTTCTGTAATTGCATTACATACAAATTCAACAGAACGTATGCGTATCACTTCAGGCGGTGAGATACTAATTGGCGGAACTTTCAACCCTTACACTGCTTCGAATAGAGGTAACATTACTTTAAACGGTTCTTCTTCAAATATTATAACATTTACAAATAATTCATTAGTTAGAGGGTATCTCTATCATGATGATAATAATTTTGAAATACTAAACAACGTAAGTGGTGGAGCAATAATTAGTTATACCCAAAGTAGTGAACGTATGCGTATCACTTCAGGCGGTAACGTAGGTATTGGAACTAGTAGTCCTACTGCTAAATTACACGTAGAAGGAAGTTTTCTATCAAATTCACCAAACGCTAATTTTTTAGTTGATTCAACAAACCAGATTAAAGCATCAGTAACAAGTACTACACATGGTACAGGTGCAGGATTTGAGTTAATAGATAATTCTGCTGCTTTTGGGTTTAATCCTTTTGGTGATTTTAGAGGTGTTAGAGCTGATTATGATAATGGTGTTTGGTTCGTAAATGAGTCTGGATGTAAATTAGGGCTACAACCTGTGGATAACAACCTATGGAGCGAAGGGAACATTATACAGACAACGGATGTACCATCGAATACAACAACACCAGCTGCATGGGTAAAAATATATAATAATGATAATTCAAGTTTTTATTTTATGCCTGTGTATCAATAATAATAAAAAAACAAATAAAATATGATAACTTACAAATGGACATTTTCTGCTTTTGATTGTAAAGTAGATGAGAATTTAGACAAAGTAGTAACAACTGTACACTGGAGATATAGTGGTACAGATAAAGATGGTGTAACATACGAAATTTATGGAGCACAAGCTGTAGGAGAACCAAACCCTGATGCTTTTACTCCTTATCCAGATTTGTCAGAAGAACAAGTAATTGGATGGATGGAGAGCGTTATTGATATGGAGGAAATGAATAGTAATATTGCAAAACAAATTGAGTTAATTAAAAATCCTATTCAAATAACTTTATCTCCTCCTTTTAATAAGGAGTAAAAATAAGTATATTTGTATTCTAATTTAATTTAAAATAAAAATGGAAAACCAAGTTAAAAAATTAAACTCAGATGAGTTAGAAAAAATCATTAATATTAAGAAAGAAGTCGATTTAAGACAGTTAAAGGTAGGAGAGTTGGAGTTTTTAAAAACAAATTTAATTTTAGAAATAAATAAAATTAACGAAGAGTTTATTAAAATTCAAAATGAATTATCTGAAAAATACGGGAATATTGAAATTGACTTATCTTCTGGAGAAATTAAACAAGTAGAAGAAAAACAATAAAATGGCAAAAATAAAGACATACGAAATAGACAACATAATATCTGACAAAGATATAGTAATAGGTAGTGATGGAGATAACTTGTCTAAAACAAAAAACTATAATGTTTCTGATTTAAGACAATACGTGTTGTCTGGTCTTAATCCAGATATAGGTGGTAATTTAAAGATTACAACAATAACAGAAACAAGTGAAACTTATTTAACACCTGAATCTTGGATAAATAATCAAGACCCTGCTATTGAGGTTTTACAATACGAGATTATATTTTTAATCTTAAACGGAAGAACATATATATTTAGAAAAAATAACGCTAAATATGGTGTTGGAGAAACTCAAGCAATATCGAGTGATTTTACAGAGATAGATATTACTTCTGTTATTAATGCAAACCTTCAAAATTTAAACTCTGTTTTAAATGAAGGAGATACTTCTGAGCTAGATGCTAACATAGGAGCTTTAGGACTATTTGATACTTTTGACGAAACAGGATACGGAAAAATTTACTGCTTTAAGAATAGAATTTATTTTCAAGACACTGATTCAAATGATTTGTTTTACATTCAAGAAAAAAGCATCGTTATAAAAGACACAGAAACACCGTACACAACAAGTATAGAACAACAAAGCGGACTTACTGAAAATGTTACGGCAACACTTCAAAATACATCTGGAATAATAGCTTATATAGATGATATACCTACAGATTATATTACAAATATATCTACATCTAGTGATGAATTAGAAGTTTTAAATACAGAAGGAAATGTAACTGTGAATTACATACAAAAAACAACTCCTTATGTAATCTCGTCTAATTTGTTCGATTCAGTAACAAGTACCATATATTTTATAGATGGAGGTGAGTTTAATTATTCTCTTTCAGTTTATCCAATAGATTCAATTAATTTTGAATTTAATACAGACATAAACTTATTAGCGTCTGGTTCTGATAAAGTTATTAGAGCATATTTTTTATATG
>OGWN01000096.1_pt1 | contig 11334 bp, 11 predicted proteins | sample 1575921 | NCBI WGS metagenome assembly OGWN01 (sample SAMN07581531, study PRJEB24739) | freshwater metagenome
GTTTCCCAGTCACGATACCAATCCAGCGGCCATTCTGATCCACGTTTTGCAGGTCGAGGTTACGAGCCATACGAGCGAGGATTGTGAGCGGCGAAACCAGATCGGTCGGTTTGGTCTGCTGGCCGGGGAAGCGCGGAGCAACCGGGATGGAGTTGTCGCCACCCGACGCGAGGAACGAGCCTTTGATCAGCTTATTCGAGGTCAGGAGTTCGTCAGCACCAGCAGCAGTCACAGCCTTCGTACCGGGCATATCAGCCAGAACACGAGGCGTATCAGCCGGGTTACCAATGACCGACTGCTTATAGCCAGACATGTAGCCAAGCACTTCAGCGTCGAATTGGTCACGCAGTTTGAAACCAGCACGGTCAGTAGCCAGCGACATCCAGTTGATGTGCGAATGGGCCTGTTCGATGTCTTCCAGTTGGAAGGCAAATTCGTTGGCCTGATCCACGACCAGCGTGAAGTCTTCGTCCACGAGGTCTTGCGGCGTGATAATCTTACCACGAGCATACGGACGCACTTGGATTTCCAAAAGTGTGCGTCAAACTTTTTTGTTACCATACGGACTCTTTATTCCGTATTTCTGTAAGTTTTATTCCCTACAGTTCAGACTATATCTTCATCCACAGTATTAGTGGAGCCTAGCACTCGTGGGGTATAATTAAGTATATCCCTAATTTTATATTCCATTTCTGGAATAACATAAGGGCTGAGAATTTTTGCGAGGGTAATACTGTCAAGTGTTCCAAATCGAAGAGACACTTTATTATTCCTCTTATCAACATCAAACTTAGCAGTAACCTTGTACTTTTCTAAAAACCACTCTGCAATAATTTCTGCTTGAAGTCGATCACAATACGTTGCAAAACGTACCATACAACCACAAGAATTTTTATCGCGGTTTTTAACCACAGTTCCTGAACCATCGTCCATAAACCAGTAAGCTAACCCCTCATCAGTTAGGAAACTTAGAGCTTCTTTTGTGATGACTTTCTTACCAGTCTTGTACAAAACTTTGTGTATCTGGTTAAAGTATGAATCAACTTTCCTAATTTGAAAATTGGTATAAATTTTTCCAGAAGTTTTGTTAAAAGAGCTGTATTCGCAGATTTGTACAGACTTTCCCCCAAAAACACTGTGCAGTTTTTCTGCCTTGTGTCTTAAGTACGCAAGTTGTTTAGGTCCATGACCTATTGTCAACCCAGTGTTTTTATTAGTCGGTTGTTTGTAGAGGCATCCATCCCCCAAACAAAGACCATAGAGGAAACCCCTAGTTTGTTTGTCCATATTCTCTCCTTCGTCCTTTTATAAGGACTACTGCATGAAACTATACCCTAGTCGTTGAACCTTCCCTCTTCAGGGCTTGGCTGCTGATTACCATCTCAGGTTTCCAGCAATTCACTAGGTTTACTACTAACTATTGCTAGTTAGTGGCCCAAAATCTTTTTAGGCTCTTTGATGATCTTAACCGAGTCACCATACGAGGCAATCTCACCAAAGTATTCTGTGTTGGTCACAGCCTGAATCACCGAGGAGCGGCGGAAAGCAAGCTGAGCTTTTTTCGAGTAGATAACGGGCGAAAAAACGCCATTAGGAAGCGAGCCGTGGCCCGCAGAAGCTTTAAAAGCCATAATAGTATTTCCTTTGTTGATGGAGAATTAGATTTAGACGACCATCAACACACAAGGGCCAACTTTTCAAAGGTGGACGACTATGTGCCCATAGCCATCGGCTTCTACTTACTTGGGTATTCTTTTGTGTCAGTGCTAGTTAGAGGTGGCAGGGGATTGCAGCCCCCTGCGGCTCTATTTAGCGGGCACCGCCAGAGAGGTCGTAAACGAACGAACCGTTTTTAACAGCTTCCTGAATAGCCGTTTCGTTCTTTTCATACTCTTGCAGTGTCATTTTTTGCACCTGAGATTCTGTAAACATCCGTTTACCGCCGTCGTCATTAGGTGCAGTGGAGCCAGCTTTTTTACTTACAGCTTTAGCTGCATCTTTGTGAGAGGTGTCTTTCGCAATTTCTTTCTTGTACAGCGAAAGAGCCCAGATCACATCATCAGCATCGCCTTCGTAAATAAGTTTTTGCACAGATTGAGTCTGAGCTTCAGCCCAATCGTGAAAAGCATCATCACTCGTAATGTCTTCAAAGTCTGGATGAACTTTTTTAATACGAGTTTCTTGTTTATTGCGTTCAAGCTCTTGCTTAATAGCGAGAACATCATCATTTTTAGGGGCAACTTGCTCATTAGCAAGGGCACGAATAATTGCCGCTGCTTTTGGGTTTGCCTTAGCCCAAGCTTCTGCCTCTTCAGCCGAAGGAAGGTCAGGAGAATTTTTAGTATTCTCCATTGCTTCAATACGAGCTTCGAGTTGTTTAATTTGATCAGCTTGTTTTTGCGAATGACGACGGAGATCAGAATAACGCTTTTTAAACGTCTCTTCCTCTTGACTAAGAGGAACCTCTTCTTTCTTAGGTTCTGGCTCTTTTACCTCAGGTTCATTTTCTTCTTGAGGTTGTTCACCATTAAAGGCTTGACGTTCAAGTTCTGCAATTTCATCTTCCAGACGTTTAACAGAACGAGGTGCAATATAATCCATTTAATATCCTTTGGGGCCGCCTAAGCGGGTAGCCATGCTATTTGTTACGTTTTTTAACCAAACCACCACCAGCAAGACTCGAAGGACGAGCTTGAGGACGAGGGCTAGATGACATAGAAGTGTTAGTACGTGTTGCACTAGACCAAGCTGGCCCAGAACCAGAGTTCATAGAACTGTCGCTAGATTTGTTGCTAACACCAGAGTAGGTTACACCATCTCGTGTTTCTGTACGAGTGGAGGGTTTAGAAGAGTTTCCTGTGACAGCCTCCTTAAGACGAGAGGTAACTGCACCAAGAATACCAGTTCCTTTGGGTAAGGACTCTGATTTGATCTTGTCGTAAGAAGCTTGAAGGCTCTTTTTCTCCTCTTCGGAAAGAACATTTCCTTGCAAGTCTTTTCCGGCTGCAAGCATCTGTTCCATCGTCTTGGGAACATTTTCTTCAAGATACTTTTGACGAAGACGAGTAAATACACTTCCCATCGGAACAAACGTGTTAATGGCAGAGTTAATACCACGATTAACATTGCTTGTTCGTTGTGTAGCGTAATTCACAAAATCTTTAGTGGCCCATTGGTCCACACTGCCAGCCATACCTGTCGGCATCATTGCGTCACGTTCTGCTTGAGAACGGTCATTAGACACTTGAGGGCGACGAACTGGAGCTGCTACAGCAGGCTCTGGTGTATTGTCAGAGGGACGACCAAATTGCAACATCCACTCAGGAAGCTCTGGCTGAGGCGTAGAGGGGGTAGTAGGTTGTGCGGGTGGTACCACACCACCAACAGCCATACGCACCTGTGGTGCCCCTTGTGGGGCCTGTGCGGGGCTATCTTCTACAGCCTGTAGCTCTTCGGGAGAAAACGGAAGATCATCTTCACCTTTTCCGCCAATTCTTCCCTTAGCATCCATCTCGGCCAAGCCTTTTTTAGCTTGAGCAACAAGGTTCTCAATCTTAGAGAGTCCGAAGTAACGAACAACATCAGCCGGAAGGACATATTCACCCTCGCTAAGTTTGGCGTCTACATCGTCTCTAACTTCTTCTGGGAGGCTTCCTGTGGGTACAGGATTACCACTAACGGGGTCTACGTTTTCCACTACGCCTCCTTCGGCAAATCTTGGTTTAGAGAGGTCATACCCTTGTTCTGCAAGACCTGTAAAATCAATTTCTACACCTTTAATTCCAGAACTCTTGGGTAACAGGTCAGACAGGTTTTTCATTGCAACGTAAAAAGCACCCTTAGTAGACAGTATTTCAGTATTAGAGAGGTTCCTAAGAACTTCTTGATAAAAAGTCTGATAACTCTCTTCTGGGATTTGGACTTTTTTAGCAACTTGATCAGATGTACGTTTTAACCAAATCAAATCCCCCTTAATGGGGGAAGCTTGTTCAAAACGTTTTTTTAAATCCAGCTCATCTAACGGATGAAAATCTCTAGTAATTGTATCTTCGACGTACTGCAAAGCATTTTTACTAGTTGTCTCTGCATAGTTCATCGGCACTTCACGGACAATAAGACTGTTGTGACCAAAACCCTTTTTTAGTTTATCTAAATAACTGTTAAGAGCTTTTGTGTAAGTAGCTGTAAAACCACTTTTAGGGTCCATAGCCTTATTGTATTCATCCGAACCCGCCCTAAAACGTTTTTCAACAATCTTAGATTGAGGGGGTATTACAATTTTTGTGATACCACGATTAGCAGCCTCTGCAATCAAAGCGTCCATTGTAGCAGTAACAGTCTCTTCTGTTTTCTGTACAGGAGGTGAGAGGACATCAGAGGTTGCTTCACGATAAATGTCTGGACGAACTGTGTCAAGAAGTCTATAACGACCCATAGAACCACTGTTTGCTGTGACCAGATTTACAGCTCTATGCCAAGCTTTTGCAAAAGCATAGGGTCTATTTCCAGTATCAGACAAAGCCCACTCATACGTCCCAGAAACTTCTCCTTTGATGTCTTCTAAAGACATCCTGTCTGCCTCAAAGGAGTCAATACTTTCAAATGGCCTAATAGTATCTATTTGGCCTTCGTTCAAAGGCTCAAAATCTAAATCTACTAGATCGTCATAAGGCAGGTCATTTGGATCGTTGGGATCAAATTCTTTGGGGCCCTTACCAACACTTTCGGGGTTGTTATAGGCTTCATCAATCCAGTTTTTTAATAAGTCTCCAGCTTCACCTTCTCCACTAGGATTAAGGGCAGCTTTCATAGATTTTTCGTACTTGTCTGCTAGACTATTGCCAATTTCAGAAAAATTAGTTGGAATTTCATCCCTAATAAGGGCTGTTTGAGATTCCACAAGCTTATTTAAGCTTTCAGACGTAGCAGGTTTTACAAAACCGTGTTGAAGCAAATCACTTTGAAGTTCTTCAACAAGAAGGTATCTGCCATTATCGCTGTTACGAATACTGGCTCGTCCATGAGCGATAGTGTTATCTGTGTAGTGAGTTCCTTTGGCTGGTCGAAAAGTTTTGCCGTGGGGTTTGTTTGCTTCAACAGTTACTTCAAAATAGTCTGTCTCTGGATCAAGAAGATCGTCTTGACGTTGCATTCCGCTATAGTCTTTTCGAATATTTGTAGAGACATCGTAGCGGTTTGTTTCTAATAAGTCTAACAACTCATCTTTTGTGTAACGTTTCTGAGGATCAATTTCTAAACCCATACCCTTAAATTCGCTTGCACGAATATCCGGGTTATCTTGAACCTCTTTAAGAATTGCAGAGCCCTTAAGACCCTCTTTAGGAAAGGTTGCTTCTGAAAAGACCTCTAATAGAGGGCTTCTAAATTCGGTTGGGTAGACTTCTTTGCTATCGGTTGCCGCTTTTTCTACTGCCCTCCATCTGGGAGAAGCACCAAGAGCACTTAACACATCTGCGTCAGCAGCACGAACAAGGTTAGGAGCAGCAGGAGCTGCAACCATTCCAGCCGTATCAAGGAAGTCCCCAACTGTACCTTCCCCTTTCATAGTGCGATCAATAGTGTTGACCATCTCCCCGGGGATAGCTTTGAGAGTGTTTAAGACCTGTTCACCACTAGGAAGATTAGCCCCCTCGTCCCACCACTTCTTAGCTTGAACTGGAAGGGGTTGACGAGCATCACGCTCTTGTTGTGTAGCTGGACGGACAGTGTAGCGATGACCCGCTAAAGTCTCATAGATTTTATTTCCAAGTTCGTCTTGACCAACAAAGCGATCTTTGTCACTTGCGGTCATCGGGCGATCAGTAGGAAGTACGTCCTTTAACGGGTCAGCCATATTACTTATCCGATTTGTTAATTTCGTCACGAATAGTAAGCAACCGACGAAGTGCCCTAATCTCACCTTGAAGACGATAAATATCGTGCATCTCAGTCGATTGCTCTAAGTTCTTTTGCACGAGGACAATCCTAGATTTAATATATTCTAGGAAAGCCTCGTGAATGTCATAAGTGTTTACAAAACGCTTAATTGCGTCCATTAACCTCGTCCACCTTGTGTATTGGCACTAAAGCCGGGAGTGCCCGGTACGGGAACTGAACCTGTTCCCATGTTACCGCCACCAGAGCCTTGTGTGTCTGTAGCTTGAACCCCCGCCGGAGGCTGTCCCTGAGGCCCTTGTTGTTGGGGGCCAGTGGGAGGAGCAAATTGCTTGAGAAGCTCTGCTTGGATAGCCGCATCAGCTAAAGAGTTTGTAACCTTGTCTTCGTCCAGATCAAGCGACTTAGCAATCTCACGAACAATGATATCAAGCTTAGCAAACGGAGCCAGAACAGGGTTAGACACAACTCCAAGGAATTGCATCAGACGTTGGCTACGGACCTCGTTAGCCATCAGGCTTTCTGTACCACGAGCACTGACTTCCAGATCACCTTTGATCTCTTTGTCAAAGTCAAATTGCATATTAAATGCAAAGAATGCCTTGCCAAGAGGGGCAAGAAGATAGTCATCAAGATTTTTGACCACTGTACGGATAGACCCGTTAGCGGCGTTCATGAGCATCGAAATACCAGAAGCTGTACGACCAACACCTTGAATGCCTGTTTGTCCATACGAGTAAGAAGGCAACCCTGTGCTTTCGTCTGCAAGAACACGAGCTTTATCAAACAACATCAAGTTCTGCTGAGAGACGTTAGTAAACTCTGTAGCAAAGATAGCTTGTCCCGGAGCACCCGCTTGACGACGAAACACTTTGCCCGGATAGATTTCTAAGTCTTGACCCGGAACAAGGTTAGTCTCATCCACTTCAAAAATCAGGTTCCCAGAAAGGGCAGCGTTGTCAACAGCCATACGCATAAAACCGTTCATCAGAAGCTGCGTATCTTCCATATTCTCCGCAACACCCACACCAAAGAAACTATAAGGATTAACTTCAAAAGGAGCTGCATAGTAGGGGATACGAGCAGGCTGGAACGGGTTCATAACAAGACGAAGCACTTGACCCTGACAAACCCAGATGTTCACATTAACTGTGTCTTCGTCTTTGATCGCAGGATCAACCTTAACACCTTTTTCACGAAGAAGCTTGGCATCCATGTAGCCCCAGTATTCCAACACTTCCCAACGCTCAACGTCAGAGTTGGAACTGTCGTCTTCCATAACGTATTCCCAATACTCACGCTGGTAATCGGGACCATAGTCAATGGCTTCATCAATAGCACTGGCTCGAAAATAAGGACGACGTTTAAGGTCTTTTAGATCACGGCGAGACATCTTATGACGCTCAACCACGTATTCCGCTTGATCCATATTAGCAGCATCGGGATCAGGATAGAAATTCCAGACCGACACATGTGAGAGAGCAGGAACTGTTTTGATCAGAGGTGCATACTTACCAGTATCTTCATCCCACTTCGGATATTCTTTATCGTAGGCCATTGGACCTTTGATAATACCTGTACCAAACAGAGAACATTCAAAGGCCGAAGAACGAAGATGCTTAGAAGCACCACTTTCTTCAAGCTGGTCTTGAATTTTCTTTTCCATCTTTTTAGCTGCAACATGTGCAGGATGGAAAGTCACTGAGGTGGGTGTAGTGCCCGGACCAATTTGAAGTTTGCCTTCAATGGGGGCAAGTTTTTCTTTCAACGGCCCAAGGTTATGAACTGTAGCGCCCGGAGGTAGTTTAGGCCCATCTTTGCTTCCAAAGGGAGAAGTTAGAGGCTGTTTGCCAGCAGAGGGCGGAACTTGAGGATCAAAACTAACAGTATCTGCAACACCCTCAGGAAGCTTAGTTTGGTCAACAGAGATGGGAAAACCACCATTACCAAACAACACTTCTACAATCTGACCATAAGCAGCAAGAACTTTAGTCTTCGTTACTTTTACAAAAACACGAGATTTTTCCGTAGAGCTAAACTGTGTGTCGGGTCCATACAAACCACGGAAGTTGCGATATGCACGAAGAAACCGCTCTTCATCAGCAAGCTTACGAGTTTTTGCACGTTGAAAACGCTCACGAACAAAAGCAACTGCTTCGTCCATAGGTTTTTTGTTGTCTTCTACGGCGTCAACTTCAGCGCCTTCATAGACGAGTTCTTCATCCATATTTTATCTCACTTAATATCCAAAGACTTGATCTGCTGGACGGTAATGTTTAGCTGTTTCAGGATTTACATCCCAATTAGAAGAACGAGGACGAGACATAACACCATAACGAATAGCGTCATAGATGTGGTCTTCACTTTTAGTGTCTACGTCTTCGGGATTGTTTTTATCAAGAGGAATAACCGGCAGTTGAGCAATGGTATTAGTGCAAGTAGAAAATACGACAAGGCGAGGTTCGTCAGTATACTCATCTACTTGAAGTCTCCTATGCACTTCGTTTTTGCCCGCAATACGAGCACCTTTACTACGGTCTGAAGGTCTCCAACGACACCCACGACCAATCATAACTTCTGCAATTGATGGTCCCGGATTTCCTCGATTATGCCAACAAGAACTGTCAAGCACACCATAGGTAATTGGGCCATCGTCAGCTTCAAGATCAAGGATCATATCTGCCAAGTCTTGAGCCAAAACTTTAGAAACATAAAGCTCTCGATAAATCACCAACTGCTCTTCTGGAGTAACAGCAAACCAAACTACAGCAGAAAAACTGCCATAACCATAGTCACAAGCCCTAAACTTACGCCAATTGTATGGAATTTCGTAAGGCTCTACTACGTGGATTTTTCTGTTCCACTCAGGGAAAGCATTACCCTCAATTAAGTCCCAATCACCTTCAAGCAGACGACGACGTTCAGCTTCGGGCAGAGACAAAAGGTTAGCTTCGTAGTCGCCACTCTCGTAGAGATAAGGGTTATCAGACAGTCGAGCGGGGATGAAACGACGTTTAAAGAGGGGTTGTCCAGCTCTCGAATGGCCCTTCGGCCATTTCAATGTTTCGCCTGTTTCAATATCTGTTGCCCAAAATGCCTGACCCCACGGAGCAGGATCAATAAACATTTTCTTAACCCAGTTGTGTCCAACACCGCCGGGGTTAGTAGTAGCCCTCATGTATAGCTTAAGGTCAGGAGAGGCTGTACGAAGACGAGACCTCATGTAGTTCCAAGCATATGGTGTAGGCCACTGAGTAAGTTCGTCAAAAGCAATATAGTTAAATGCCTGACCTTGGTATCGTGTTACGTCTTGATCTCGTTCAAGGAACGACATCCAGAGAGTTCCACCCGCAGGAGATTTCCACTCCATTTTACGTTCAGACCACTTAATACCGGGCAATGCTTTTGGGTATAATTCTTGGCTCTTTTGAACCAGCTCCCTAAGTTCTTCTGTAGTCCTACGAAGAATAAGACCACGAAACTCAGGGTGAGCTAGGTCACGGAGAGCATCTGCCAGAATAGCATAAGATTTACCACCACCAGCCGAACCCCCATAGAGCACCTCTCGTTCAGGAGAGGCAAGAAACTCTGTTTGGGGTCCGGGGTTGGGCTTAAAAATAACGTCTTGTTGTTGCTCTTCCGTTAAAAAGTCGTAATCAGGAACTTCAACAATAGCGGGCTTATTCGGTTGCACCGAGGCTTTGTTTTTCGAGCTTTTCGATTTTTGCCTTGGTTTCCTCAAGCCTTGCGGCCCATTGTTTAAGAGTTGTAGCCTTGCTTCGTCTAGTTCGTTCAACTGCAATCCTCTTTCTTAGTCCTACATGTGAAATGGGGCGGCTTGTAACGCCGGTAAGCCATTTAGCAACCTCTCGGTAAGAAAAATTCTTGAGGTGGTTTTTAGCTTTTTCTAATGCTTCTAATTCCAAAGGCACAGGAATGAGCATATTAGGATCGTTAGGATCAAGCTCATACCCATACGGAATAACACGAGAGATACGAGGAATTGGCTTCCACTCCCCGTCATTCAGAGATAGCATGTCTTGTTCGCTAATCATTTTTTACTTTTTCCTCCACGGGAGGGCTGCTTTGTACGGTTGACTTTTTTACTAACAACACGAAGGTTGGAAGGTCGGTTGTCAAGGGGGTTAAAGTTTTTGTGGTCAATTTCGAGTCCATCACCCTTTTTTACCTTACCATCACGCATTGCTTGACGACGAGCCTTGTTACGAGCAGCACGACGCTTCTTTTGTTCTTCAGTGCCACCATGATCTCGGTACTCTTTTTTGTAATCGCGCTGATAAGCCATTATGCCCTCGGCTTTACTTTTTTATTAACTTTGCCTTTAACAGCAGTGTTATTCTTTTTATTGTATTTATAGTCCGAAGGTTTTCCACCAGATTTCTTTGCAGCACGATCTTTAGCCCGTTCGGCAGGTGTCATGTTACCACGACGTTCCCCTTTCTTTGTGGCCTCAGACGAGCCCTTTTTTAGATTACCGCTTTTTTGTAATTGACTGGTTGCAATAGCATATGCTTTGCTTTCGTCCATACCTTTGGCTTTTAACTGACTTACTAAGCGTTCTAAAATTTTAGGCATCGTCTTCAGACTTCTTTGAAGGGAGGATAAAAATACCGTTAGATGCTACATCAATCTTCTCTGTTTTGGAAACACCAATACGATCAAGAATGTCCTTAGCGGCTGCCAATTTTTCTTTGACACCAAGATCAAGTGGGTTATCAAGAACACCAACAAGACCAATAGCTGCTTTAGGGCCATTACGAGAGAGATATTGTTTTGTAGCTGCTACAATCTCGTCTTCAAGAGTTTTAACAACCTGACTGGTGGGATATGTATCGCTATATCCAGCAAGCTTTTTAGCTTTAACTACATCCCCGCCAGCTTGGTCAAACAACACTTCAAGGAAGAGCTTCTGCTGATCTGTAAGATTTTTAGCCACGAGGCTCTCCTTTAGTTTATCACTTCTTCTTTTTAACCATACCGCCCTTAGCCATAAGCATAAGCGGGTCACGAGCTTTATCAATAGCTGCTTTCATACCAGCGCCACCGGGACCAATACGACGCATACCAGCGCCACGACCAGCAGCACGAGCAACACCCGTTTCAAACCGACCACGGAAACCTTCAGGCATTGTAGCACGGCCAGTGTAAGATGGGTTACGAGGTGTCACTGCACGGGGAGCACGGCCAGACTTACCAGCTTGTGCCAGAGCACGTGTAGCCGCTGCTGTACCAGCCGCAGCAGCCGAAGCTCCAACCACTGTACCAAGACCAGCGCCTTTTTTAGCGGGCATTACACCAGTTTTACCTTTCGGACCATCCGACTCACTTGTCCGCATGGTCCCTGTACGCCCCTTGGGACCATCTTTTTCCGCAGGTTTGGTGGGTTTTGCTGTGGGCTTGCTAGGACGGGCAGCGGGG
>OGWN01000098.1_pt1 | contig 11122 bp, 30 predicted proteins | sample 1575921 | NCBI WGS metagenome assembly OGWN01 (sample SAMN07581531, study PRJEB24739) | freshwater metagenome
GTTTCCCAGTCACGATATTGCCTTCCACCTATCCTACACAAGTCTGTTCAAGAATTAAAAAGAGATGTTAAGCAAATTGAAATAGATTTGCCTTCTAACTATGTCAAAAAAGATGAAATAAAAGACAGATTTGACCGTATTGAAATGCTTTTAGATAAAATTTTTGAGAAATTAGAGAACAAGGTAGACAAATAATGGAAACAGCAAAAGAAGCATCAAGTCGATTTATTGGTAAATTTGGCATCATTATTGTTTTTTTATTAGTTGTTGTTGCCGTTTACTCTGCAAAAGAATTAAAAGCAGAAGCGTTAACTCCTGTTATTGGTTTAGTTGCTACTGCTGTAATGGCTATCATTAGTATGCTTGCAGGAATTACTGGCACTAAAGACAAAGAAGAAAAGCCTGAATTCCAAGTTATTAAAACTTTGATTGAGCAATCTAAAGAACCTATGTCTGTAAACATTTCAGCAGACGGTCATGTGACTGTTACTAAAGGCGCAGACAAAGTAACTACGGAGAAATAATATGTTTCCATTAGCTTCTTTGTTAGACATTGGTGGGAAACTTATTGATAAGTTAATTCCTGACCCTGAAGCCAAAGCAAAAGCACAGGCTGAATTGCTAAAGATGCAACAGGATGGGCGTTTGGCTGAATTACAAGCTGACAATGTTGAAGCACAAGAAATCAGCAAGCGTTGGCAAGCTGACATGGATAGTGATTCAAAACTATCAAAAAACATTAGACCAATGACATTGGTGTACATTTTGACGGCTTATCTTATTTTTGCCGTTGGTTCAGCATTTGGATTAAATGTTAATGAACGGTATGTTGAATTACTTGGTCAATGGGGTATGTTGGTTATGTCAGCATATTTTGGCGGTAGAACGCTAGAAAAAATCATGGATAGAAAAAATGCAACTAAGTGACAATTTCACTTTAGAAGAAGCAACATTTAGCGATACAGCCGTCAGATTGGGCATAAACAATCAACCAAGCCCTGAACAGCTAGAAAACATGAAGATAACAGCACAGGGCATGGAAACCATCAGAAAGCTGTTAGGCAAGCCCATTAGGGTTAATTCATGGTTACGCCTGCCTGCATTAAATCAAGCAATTGGTGGGGCGTTAAAATCAAGCCACATGGATGGTTGGGCGGTTGACTTTACTTGCCCTGCATTTGGTGACCCGTACACCGTTGCCAAGGCGTTAAAAGAATCAGATATTCAGGTTGACCAAGTTATCCATGAGTACGGCAGGTGGGTTCATGTATCTTTTGCCCCTGAAATGCGTAATCAGTTTTTAACAATATTTAAGCCGCAAAACAAATATGTAAGCGGCATATTGACTGAGCAAGAATATTCAAAACAAGTCTAAAGCACTAATATTTCTACGCCTTAATTCTTTGCGTATTTTTTCTATAGCTCTTGTTTCTATTTGCTGAATAGCTATCCGACTAACTCCGATAGCTTCAGCTACTTCTCTTTGCGTCATTTCGCACTCTGTTTGATTTCTCAAGGTATTGGATTCGGTGGTCGCAAGACACGCACCTATAAAAGTGTTTAAGGAATTTCTCATCGCCTAGTGTTATTAATTTTGTTTTTTGGGGTGTCATTTTATTAGAACACAAAGGACAATCTTTTGGAATAACCCCTATAAATGTTGCGGTCATTTTACTAAGTATGGCTTGCATGTATATGGAAGGTCGTTAACTCTAAAAGCCAACAATACTGAGCAATCTTTTTGAATTTCATTAAGTATGACTGCTTTTTCAACCAACATTCCTAAAGTTGCGCCAATAATAAATGGAACGCCCCAACTAATAATTTTATCTACCATGTTTATTTTCCATATACCAAAGTGTAAAAATAATAGCAACAAGTAAAATTGTTACTACGCCTAATCCTGCTAATAAAGTGAATAAAATAGTTACTAGCATGGATTAAACATCCATGAAGCGGCTATATCAGGTCTAATTTTCTTTGACCTTTCTTGATTTAATGCTTCTTTATTACGCTTGTATCGTTTTGAATCTGCCAATGCTTTCTTTTGTTTGCTAGTCATGTAGTAATGTTCCATATATTCGTCATGAACTGCATTAGGTTTATTCCCTGCCATGTAATAGCGTGTCCATGCCTTGCCAAATATCTTGTATTCGCTGACATAAATTAGTTTTTCTTCAAGCATATATCGGATAAATCCTCTAGCAATATCAGTACGAATATTTAAAGCATCTGCAATGTCATACGCATTAATTTGGTCGCGATGGCACATATCAAGAATCTTATTAATTCTTTGTTTGTTTAAAGTTGTTGTGTATTTGTATGTCATATATAAGGTGGGGCTACTCGCTACGCCTAGACCGGTACTAGTATCCGCTTTTGCCCCTAAAAGTTATCTACCGCAACCGCAAATCATTTTGCCATTGAACCCTGACTGACAGCCATAAGGCATAGTCGGTGGACAAGCGGCTGTAGCTACAAATGAAGCTGTTGCTAATAAAACAAATAATGCTTTTTTCATAATTAACTCCTTAAAATGGAATGTCATCTTCACTTGCACTTTGTTGTGGTGCAGGCGCGCTATTTGACTGCTGTTTATCATCCTTTGGCTTTGGCACATAGAATTGCAACCAACCGTCAAATTTAACAGGTAAGCTCTCTAATTTAAGAGCCATACCACCACTACTAGTTTCCATTACAACGCCGCATTTAACCCAACGCTTGCGTTCTTCACCAGTAGTTTTATCTTTATATACATCGGCAATAGCTGATGCTTCGTAAATAATTTTAGACATTCCGTAGTTCCTTTAGTTTGTTTACAAGTTGTGTTACTTCGTTATCAAATTTAATTACTTCTTCAGTAATTAATTGGATTTGTTCTTCATCGCGTTGTAATCTCGCAACAAATAGTTCTAAATCAACAGGCAATCTTGGGTCATAAGACACAAAATCCACATATTGACGACCTGTACAAGCCATTTGCCACATCATTTGGTTGTAGTAGGTTTTTGCCGGTTCACCTTTAAGAATGTATTCAATGTGAGTTTTTGTATTAGGGCATTTGATTTCAACTAACCCTAATTCATCATCGACCAATCCATCAGGAGAGCAACCGGCATTAGCAATGCTAGGATGAGCAACCCAAGGCAACTCAGATACAAATACGCCTTTAAATACTTCATAGGCGGTTCGTGCCATGTCCTCATTTTCAGTCCCCCAAGTCATAGCAGGCGATGTAAATGATTCTGTAGGAATATTAGTTAATCTCTCAGTAGCCAATTCATACATGTAATTTTCGCGGGTCACAGACGGTTTATTGTCGCGACCTTTAGCCATTACATCGCTGATTCGGCTACCGCTAATCTTGCCTAATCTAAGCATACGCCACTCAAGAGTGCCTTGCTCAATCATTCTTCCATCCCATCAAAAAAGTCAGCTAATCTTTCGCTAAGTAGTTTGCATGTCAAAGCTGTATCGTAGGCTTTTAACCATTCTCTTTTTAAGCAATGCAAATGCATCTCTTTAATTTGATGGCTTAACGCAATCCAATCGTCAGAAAAGTCGTTGTAATCAGTTTCCTTTTGTGTCATTTAGTTCTGCCTTTCGTTTGTTTTTTGCTTCAGTTAATAATTTGTTTGCTTCTTTATCTTTGCGGGTAGCGTTAAATGCTTCTGCAAATACTTGTTGTAGCTCTTTCAAATCTTTTGCTTGATTGATTGCTTCTACAAATTCATTTACGCCTTCTTCGTCTAGCGGTAATGCATCATCTGCATAAAGTTGAACAAGACCAATACCTGTACCGGCTGAGATAGCTTTAGTAAGGCATCGCATTTGAGCGCGATTGATGTCAAATGCATTAGGGTTTTTGATTGGCTGATTGTTATTAGTCAAAACAGGCAATTTCATCTCAATTTCTTTGCCAAACACATGTAATGTGCATCCAACCATAGCTGTTTCGGCATAATAAATAACATCATGGAATTTCCAAACTGCCATTGGGTCTTGTTGTAATAATAAATCAAGAGCATTAGACCAAGAAATGTAATTAAGTTTGCCTTTTTGTTCTATATAAGGCGTTACATCAATAGTTCGTAGTTTTTTGTAGTCCATAGTTTCCTTAAATTTATATGGGGATACGATACTAAATGTATCGTTACCGTTATCAACCAACATTATTTCAACACCTCTGCTGATTTAAGTTTTCCGTTGCCATTACGAATAATTTTTAGATTTCCACCATCAGAAGTTGATGACCATAAATGGTTAGATTCATCAAGAAAAAAGTAATCAACAACATCAGGCTTTGGTTCAGGCTTGATGCGGTATTCATCAAACTCATTCCAATCAGGTTCGTTATCAATAAACCATGCTTTTTCATGAGTGCCGTTCCACAATCTTTCAATTACTGCACCATCAGCCCATGCCTTGATTAGTTCTGCGTGTTTATGTGGTTTCATATTAAACATTCTCCAACAAGCGCAAACACATCAACTTTTGGTTTACGCGGTAGTTTTTTGATAGTCCATCCCGCTTGAAGAAATGCAAATGCTTCAGTAGCGGTAGGAAATAATCGAATGGCAATACCATCCTCATCTAAGACTTTGTATCTCATCCCCACACCAAATCAATAATTGATTCAATTTCTCTATGGCATAGGTCATGCATAATTTTGAGGATTTCTTGGTCATCGCCACGAATGTAGGCTTGTAATAACTGACCTTTGTATTCGTAAACTTTATCGTCTAAGTCATTAGAATCGTATGGAGTTACTCTGCCTTGGCGACCCGGATAATTTAGTGAGCTTTTGTCCATAATAACATCGCAAACTAATTCGTGCATATCTTCGTAATTCATTTGTTTCCTTTCGTTTCGTTGATTGGTATTAACCATATTACTACATTATTGCAACAAGTCAAGATTATTTTATTAGGATAAACCCCTATAAAATTCACCATGCAATTCTTTTCTTTTTTGATTAGCAATTAAACATGCTTCATCATAATTTTTATAGTATCCAAAACTATGTTGTTTGTTATTTTTTCTAATAAGAACAACCCACAAATTAGTTGTTTTATGCCAAAAAACACATCTACAACCGGATTTGTTGTTTTTTTGCATAGCTTTATTTTCATTATTTTGCTGATATGTTGCTTCTCTAAGATTTTCAATTCTGTTATCTGTTTTTATTCCATTGATGTGGTCTAAAAATTTAGGTAAATAGCCGTGATGAAATAAAAATATGGCTCTATGGTTATAAATTAGCTTTCCTTTAACTGATGTTCTGTAATAACCATTTTGACCCAAATTGCCCGCAATACTGTTTGCTTTTACAGTATTTTTTCGTTGAGAATTTTTCCATAACAAATTTCCATTGTCATAAATAAATAAATCTTGTAAGATTTGTTGTGTTATCATACAATTTGCTCACATTAAGTAATTTAATGTAACATTAACATATAAAAATGAGGTATGCAAGATGGCAGATATTTTTGATTTATTGGTTATAGAGTTTGGTAGTCTTAAAAAACTTGCCGATAAAATGGGTGTAAGTTGGAATTGCATTTATCAATGGAAGGCTCGTGGACAACAAATTCCACTTAAAAATATTGCAATAATTGAGCAGTTATCAGAAGGTAGAATTACTCGTCAAATGATGCGCCCTGACAAATTTAATGCTAATTCTTAATTTACCATTCCCGCCTAGTGTTAACACTTATTACCGCAATTTTCGTGGAATGATGGTGTTATCAAAAGAAGGCAGGGAATATAAAAATGCTGTTGCAGAGTATTTAATTGATGTCAATGCGCCTAAATTGGGAGATGCCAAATTGAAGATTGAGATGGTTTTAAGACCTAGAGATAAGCGCAAGATTGACATTGATAACCGTATTAAGGCTGTTCTTGATTCGTTACAAGATGCCGGTTTGTTTGATGATGATTACCAAGTGGATGATTTAAGGATTGTTCGCGGTGACCCCATTAAAAACGGCAGATTGCTTGTAATGATTGAGGAAATAGCTTAAAGTTATGGACATGGCTAGGGAGTTAACCCTGAAAAGCGTCTAGTCAACGCCTGCCTGTCCACCCTTTTGACTACCTTTGACGAAGGAACAATTTATGCATTACTACCAACACCATATTGGTGACTTCATAAAAGATACTTCATTTTTGACCAATGAGGAAATTGGCATTTACATGAAGTTGATTTGGCTTTATTACGATACAGAAAAGCCATTGCCTAATGAATTAAAAAACTTAGCAATGAAAGTAGGTGCTAGGGATAAAGAATTTGTTGTTCACGATATTTTGGCGAATTTCTTTGTTTTAGAGGATGATTTTTGGCATCACACAAGATGTGACAAAGAAATTGCTGAATATGCTGAATTTTGCGCTAAACAAAAAGCCAATGGGTTAAAAGGTGGCAGACCAAAGGCAACCCAAACAGAACCCAACGATAACCCAATGGGTTTCCAAGCCAAACCCAAAAAAACCCTAACCACTAACCATAAACCACTAACCACTAACCATAGTAAAGATATACCGCCACCTGAAGGTGTCGATGTGTCTTTATGGAATGATTATTTAGCTGTTAGAAAAGCAAAGAAATCAAAGATTACAGAAACAGCATTAAAAGGCTTGCAAAGAGAAGCTACAAAAGCAAATATGACATTACAAGAGGTGATTCAATTGTGTTGTGAAAAGAATTGGATAGGATTTGAAGCCGCATGGGTCTTAAACAAAGAGCCTGCTAAAAAACAAGATGACAAATCATGGATGTTTAGCAATCAGGGGATAGAAGCTAAAGCTCAAGAATTGGGCGTGAATAGCTATGGTGTTGCTAATCATCAACAGCTTAAAGAAAAAATATTGTTAGTTATGGCTCAGAGGGCTATTCAATGACTACTAAAAAAATTCACCCACAACAAAGAAGTTGGGATGCTTTACTAATATTGCATTGGCGTAAAGACAGTAAATTTATTCAATTAATAAATCAATGCAAAGAAATGTTAGGTAAATATCCACAAGAATTAGCTGAAGAAGGGATGATTAGATGTTCAGCTTTTGCATACCCAACAACATTAGTTCGTGTTTGGGTTGATACAAATTTACATCCGTTAAGTGTTAAGTTGTGGGATATTCAAGATAATAAGCGTATGCTTGATTGGTTAAATGCTTCAACAGGACTTGATTGTGAAGTAAATAAAAAAGTTACTAGATGGCAAAGGGAATCAAATAATAAAGATAGAAGGGCAAAGTTACACGCACAACAATTATCTTTATCAATTGATTTGGGTAAATTAAATTGTAGAAACGGAAACTACAATCAAGTTAAAGCAACGGGAAAATATAAATAACAAATGACCGATACATACAGCGAAAAATATAGACATGAATGTGAAGTAAGATGGCTAACAAAATTGCCACTAGAAACAAGGCGAAAAGTATTAGGTTTAATTGAAGATGCAAGAGGAAAAGAAACAAGGCAAACATTAGAAGCGGAGCTAATCAAGGTATGGAAAAGCAAATAAACCCAAACGAAGCTATAGACTTCATCATTAAAAATGGTCCTACATTTGCGGCGGCGAAAGCAGACCGCGTGTACATCGAGCAATACCTTAAAACGGTTAAAGCAATGCTGATGAATGATTGCCAAAACATGCCTTCAACTAAAGCCGAAGCCTATGCTCTTGCACATCCTGATTACAAATTACAGATTGATGCTTTAAAAATTGCTGTTGAAGCAGAAGAAACGCTTAAATGGCACTTGGAAGCGGCTCGATTGCGTGTAGAAGTATGGCGAACTAATGAAGCATCTAACAGAGGAATAGATAGAGCTACACGATGAATGATGGAAACAAAACATTTGCTGAAAGGCAAGCTATTGGATACAACCAAGGCGAACAATTATTTGAAGAATATTGCGCTAAAAAGGGATACAAAATAACAAGATTAGGATTTGACGAAAAGAATAATCCTGTTGACAATTATTTTAGGCTTAGTCATGTCATTAGAAATTTGCCTGATTATGTTGTAAATACAGGCAAAGAAACTTTTTTGGTTAATGTAAAAGGAACAAGAAATTTTAAAAAAGAAGAATTAGCTAATTTAGTGGCGTATGAAGAAATGTTTAGCACTAAAGAAGCTCCACTAATTTATGCTTTTTGCTTTCCTGATACTGCTCCGATAATGGTTTATCCTGAAAAAATAATTTATTTGTATCAGCAAGAAAAAGACCAACAATTTTCAAGCGATGGCAAAATTTACAGGAAATTAAATGTATAGAAATGACCATATACTTAAATTAGCACAAAGAAGCCCATGTCAAATATGTGGCATAGAAGATGGTACAGTTGTAGCCGCGCATAGCAATCAGCTTAGAGATGGAAAAGGCAGAGGATTAAAAGCGCATGACTACAGAGTTGCTTACTTATGTCACCATTGTCACACAAATATTGACCAAGGGACTGAGCTAACAAAGCAACAAAGAATTTATGTTTGGGATGAAGCCCATAGAAAAACGATAGGATGGTTGTTTGAAAACGGATGGATTGATGTTAAATCACGATAAGCATAACGGTGACAGAACTAGAAGAATTTGTGATGTATGTAAGCAATACAAGGCAAAAGAGTTTGGTAAGTTTGTTCCATATAACAATGGGTTAAATCAAAAGTGGGTTTGTGTAGGTTGCTATGACAAACGAAATAGAAGATAATGACCCTGCAATTCCCTTAAAAGAGTGATATTAGTCAGGGGTCTAATAAATCCCTGACATTTTTTAGATGCCAATTAGACATACGGACAAAGGTTATTATTGGGGCAGTCGCGGACCATTCCCAACAAAAGCCAAAGCATTACAAGTTGCTCGAGCCGCTTACGCATCAGGATATAAGGAAAAAAACATGGAAAAGTCAGTCGTTGGTGAATTTATTGGCACATTGTTGCATAGCGCAACGATTACTCATTTCATGCATTTGCGTACAAAGTCATACGCTGAACATGTAGCCCTTGGCGCATACTATGATGAGATTGTTGACCTAGTTGATGGTGTAGCAGAAGCCATTCAAGGTTGCTATCAAGAAATCATTGAAGATTATCCAACTGCATTTGGCAATCCAACTGTAGAACCATTGGCATACATCCTATCTCTTAAAGAGTTTGTAGCTACCATGCGTGACAAGCTACCGCAGGAAAGCAACATTCAGAATGAGATAGATGCAATCGCTACATTGATTGATTCAACTGCATACAAGCTCAAGTTCTTGAAGTAATGCCATCAGTACCTAGCCAAAAAACCTGTTTTTTTTTGGGGTGCAAAAACAATAAAGTGTTTGCAAGTAATTACTGCGCGGAACACTCGACTAAAAAGTCGGCAAAAATAAAAGAGAACGCAAAGCTATACAACTCAAGCGCATGGAAATCAACACGCGATGCAATGCGTTCAATGTTTCCGCTTTGTGCGTCATGCCTTATGTCAGGCAAAGTAGTTCCTACAGCCCACATTGACCATGTGATACCGCATCGAAGGGATTCAGACAGATTCTTGGTAAATTTATTTCAAGGCTTATGCGCGCCATGCCATACGCAAAAGACCAAGCTAGAAGGTCAAGGCATTTACAGGCATTACACCAAAGAAGGCATTATTGACTATAAAGATATTGACTACGAACACCTGATAGTTAGAAAATTTCACGAAAATTCATAGTCAAAAAATAAAAAAATTCCTGCCAAAAAGAACGGTTCAAAATTTTTTTTTCAAAACTTACCATGGGGGTCTATAGGGGTATTTTTGGGGTGGTTTTTTTCACTCACTTGCAATTTTTCACTAAGTGTTAGGCGCAAAAATCGCGAAATCGATTTAAACCGCGATTTTAGACCTATAGGGCGCATGAGAAAAAAATAGTTATACACCCTAGCACAAAATCACACAAAGCGCGCCAAAGCCCGCTTAACGCGTTTAATACATAATCACACAAAAGGCGAACAAAGCCCGCGCCAATCATTAGGCAAAACAAAGCAAAAGCCAAAGGCTAACCGCGCCCCAATCTTTTGGGCGTGTCTATCCCTTAGCCATGCGCTAATTTTTGGCAATGGCTACCCGCTACGCCCTCAAAAAAGGCGCAAAAGGTAGCCCCCTAAATCAAGGGCGAACAAAAAAACCCGCCTAAGCGGGTCTATCGTTTAGTGATACATTGCGTAGAATTCATCGAGCCAATATTGCGCGCTCATTCCATCTTGATAAATTCCATCTTTATAAAAAGTGACTAGAACAAATTCCCGCTTAGTTGGGCGGTTAATATATCTCTCAAATTGAACCTCAAACGCCCCGATAGGTTCGCTCAATTCATCGATGCGAGGATTCTCTATAAATTCCCAAATATTGCTATAAATTGCGCTCATTGCTGACATATTGCGCCCCCTTATTCAATAATCTCGATTGAATCACACCAAGCGCGAGCCATTAAACGCTTAACACCGCTTAACGAATCGCGAATTCTTACCTCGTTTAATTCATCATTGTCAAATTGCTCAATTATTAGCGTTAAGATGCTCAAGGCTTCATCAAGCGGTGAACTAATAGAACAATAAATGTCTTGTTCGATGCAATTTAAAACGCTTTGAAAATGCTCTAAATCGCTCAATAATTGCTCGCGGGTTTTGCCTTTGTATTTTTCCAAAGTATCCGCGCTAGGCTTATCTCGTTTAATTGGTGATGTAATCATTTTTAATAGTTCCTATAGTTTCAAATCGGTCAAAATTAACCGCAAAAAAGGGCGACAATGCGCCCCCTTTAACTGTTAATTTAATTTCCCTCATTTTCTGTTAGCTCTATCCATTTCCCGCTTATGGTTTCGCCCTTGTCATATTCCAAATTCTCACCGATAGCGTTAAAAACCCAATCAAGGGGCGCGGATTCATCGCTTAAATTTAAATAAATCTCTACTTTGTATTTTTTCATTTTCTAGCCCTCTAAATTCAATAATTCATCGTTTAGCTCTTGTTCGCTCATATTCTCGAACCCCTTAAAACCATAGCGCAAAATGTCATAAATCAATCCATCGCATACCTCGGTAGAGTTAGCGCATAAATCCAAATTAAGCTCCAATATCGTGACTGGGAAAC
>OGWN01000099.1_pt1 | contig 10997 bp, 11 predicted proteins | sample 1575921 | NCBI WGS metagenome assembly OGWN01 (sample SAMN07581531, study PRJEB24739) | freshwater metagenome
GCCGGTGGCACACTCCGCATCCGTTAGCTCGTCGAAGCTCTCGGTATTCTCAAAACTTACAGGTAGGAGAGTGGCTACATACTTATCATATGTTTCCTTAGTTACTACCTCCTGAGGGAGATATAAGTAGCCTAGATCCTTGGCCGTCTTTGTGGGATCGTTTCTATATAGGAAGCTTACTCCAACATAGATATCCCAATTGTCTAGTAGCCATTCGATGATCTCAGGTACTTCAGTAGGGTCGTAGCTGATAGTTACTGAAGTATTTTGTTGAGTCCAGCTCGTTTGAAGCAGCTTATATCGCTCTAGCTGAGCAATAGCAGACTCAATATTCACTTCCATTCCATTTACTAGATCAAACGGAACATCCTCATATGCTACAGGAAATTGAACAAGTACTGCATCGTTATCGGTTGGATGATTAAAGATGAAGTAATTGGCTTCCCTTAGTCGCGGAATAATTGGATCATACTTGCTGAAAGTAACATTGTTGAAAATGTACTTTCCTAAAGGCTTATGTACACCCTCAGTTGTATCCATGATCTTGCTTAACGTACCAGAAGGTTTGACGCAAGTCACGTTCTTTGGGTACGGAAGGCCAAGCTCTTCTGCCATAGAAACCGCACCGGAAGTGGCGGTTCGGGCGAGATACTGGTAATCGTAAGCCCGCATGTCCGGCCGCTTAACAATGCCTGTGAGACCTACTCCGCAAAGTCGTAGGAAGTAATTGTTAAGATGCCAAGACTCCTGTAGAATGCCATCACGAAGGTCTACACAAGTCTGACGATAGTTAGCACGTGCAGCAAGGCGTACAGCGTAATGTAATCCAGCGTTATCACCGTAGAACTTGCCAATATCTACCTCAGTTAAATTGCAAAAACTCTTATTACCTAAAAGTATTTCCTTTTAACTAATATTACTAGTTAATTTTCGACTATATCATAAATTGTGTTTTATAGAGCATACAAGCGGGAGTAATATGCTCAAATGGTTTAATGAAGGTGTTTAAGAACTTTGATATTTCAACTCTTTTTTGTATACTATATTGTTTTGTATACGAGTTGCCATTAATATTGTAAGTAGACAACACAGTTTTAACTCTGTCATGCAGTTCCGTGTCTATCCCCCCAGATATGCTACATGATGGGGTTTCCCCTACGTGAAGGCTCCCATCATCAAGATACCATAGGTACCACCCTAGTGGGGTGAGACTGTCTACCATATCTAACTTACTAAAAGAGTCTAGTTTAGAATAGATATGTTCTGGTAGTTTTTTAGAATACCAATCACAATACTCATGTCCCTGTGTGTGTATTCTTACCTTGATATCACTAATATCCGCTAATTCAGGATATGCATTTTTCAGCAGACTTACTTTTAACTTTAAATAATCTAACTGCTTGATACCGTGAGTTATACGCAGCGACTTCCTATAGCTATCGTAATAACCGTCCCCGAGTACCTGACTAAAGACTAGAGCCTCATTATCATTTGTATTTGGAACTATCCTAGAAACTTTTTGCTTGCTAATTATATTAGCTTTTGCACTTACAAAATTACTTACCTTGAAGTACTTTTGAAACACTCCGGCAGTATTATTGGTGGCCAGCCCCAGAATTTCACGGAATTCTTGTGCTGTATTTGCTCTAATTAGGGCGTTGACAGCTTCTTCATAGGTAGGCTCGAATACCTCAGAAAGTGTTTTCTGAAATAAACTACGAGCCCTTCGTAGCAGTTCCATTTCTGTAATATTGAACTCAAGCAGTAGTTGCTTTTTAGCTTCCTGATAAGAGGAAGACATTAGCCTCAACTCATTGATTCTAGTGTATAGGTCAGTATCTGGTGTACGTTTTGACCTCGGTATTTTATTCACCCAACTGGGGTCAGAAAAGCGCATCTTTAACATTTCTGCTAAAGTAATCCCAAATAGCGCCTTAACCTTCCTAGTTACTGTATGCTTTCCTGGTAGATTATATATGGATACTAGTTCTAGTGCAACACCATCCCGTTGGTGCTTTGCATTAGTAACTAGCTCTATTACTTTGTTCTTAAATTCTTCTTCATTAAACATTATAACAATTTCTTTATCTTTAGTCTGTGGACCTTCCTCATATTAAAGAGGCTTGGCTGCTGATTATTCAACGTACTCTATTTTCAAACATTCACGCCCGCCGTTTCCAGCCACGTTGTAGTTAGGTACTTTAACAAACTTCCAGCAATTTATAAAGTTTTTAACGTGAGTCAAAATTACTTAACACACGGATTGCAGCCCTTGAACCAAGGGGCCCTCTTTCTTGCAGAGTCAGCGTTAATGAATCCAGGCTCTGAACCACCAGCGTCTTGCATAAGAGCAAAGATATGCTCAAGCTCCTTGCTAGTAGGCTTTGTATTAAACACTAGACTATTGTTTGACTGAGTACGATGTGCACGATCGTAGAGCCAGAAATCCTTCTTAGCTACAGCGAACTCTTCCCATTCGGGCTGACCATAATCAAACAGTACAATCTCAGCACTACGACGTGAGCTTAGAATTGTACCCAGCCAGTTCATAATGTCCATAATGTCGATGCGGGTCAGAAGGGCATCAGCGCGGCCACTAAGAATCTTAGCAATGGCTACAAAAGCCTTTGAAATCGCTTCGTCACCACTACTGATCCAGCCGTAACCTTTTAGTCGTTCTCCCGCAGGACGTAGTTCCGAGAAGTCCAATACCAATGTTCTCGCGGGGTATTTACCGGCGAGGAGCTTACCAACCGACTTGGCCCAAGCTTCAGCGCTATCTCCGACTTTGATTGTCCAAGTCTTTGTTTCATCGTCCCAGAATTCTTCATTGTATTCCTTACCACCCTTCTCCTTCCTTGTACTGCGAATAACTTCAATGTTTTTGATGGGTCTAGAGAAGCCATTCAAAGTACCTACTACAGGCTTAACCCCTAGGCCACACCCTTGAAGAAGAAGCCAGAGGCCGTCTACAACGTCGTAGACAGTCTCAATCTCGGTGAAGGAGCAGTTGAATTGGCTAGCTTCACGCTTCTTTGAGACGTCCGTACCGCCTAACCATAGAGTCCTGCCAGAAACACTAATCTTACGATCTATCATGAGTCGCTCTAGATCGTAAAGCTCAGCATATTCAAGGTCGGTCAGCTCGCGACCACCCACGGCCCTAGTCCAAAGCCACTCTTGATGGTCAATTACACGAGATACTGTTTCAGCCCAAGACTCGAATTCAGTACCTTCATCATTCTTAGGCCTGTTATAGGTCCTCCGCGTAATAATCTGTGCCCTAGTACTTACCATATTTACTCCTTAAAATACCATACGACGAGCAATGTCATTAACATTTTCATGTCCGATAGCTTCTTGACAGAAGCTAACAAGATCCATTAGCTCGTAGTTACGAGGAATTAATTCCCCACTGTTGTTTAGTTCTTGAATATACTTAGCCTTGCCTGGGATATTAGGAATCTGATCGTAAATATCCCATGCCGTGCCGTATTGCTCGATTAATGCCGCTGCTCGCTTAGGCCCAATCCCAGGAACCCCAATAACATTGTCACCAGCGTCTCCAACTAGGACCTTATACGAGATATAGTCTTTAGGGTCCACTGGATTATCCCATGTATCAAGTGTATGCTCTTTTCTAGTAACATAAGAAAAGCGACTAACGTAAGGACCGACAAGCAGATCCCAGTCACGATCAGAACTGATAAGCCAAGCCTGAGAAAAGCCAAAATCGAAAAGCCTAGTGCAGAGATACGCTGCGATATCGTCTGCCTCGACCCCTTGATAGCGGAGCAGTGTGATTCGTTTGTCTTCATCTAGCATCTTCAGTGTTCGTTCGTATTCATCGAAGAACAGCCTAGCTTCTTCCTTTTCTTCCGGAGTCTGCTTCTCTACTAGTTCCTTACGGTTAGCCTTATACTCAGGGTAAATTTCTTTGCGATAAGACGAGCCGCCTTGATCGGCAGCAACTACAATAGTTCCCGCGTCATAAGATTTCGCCAGAGATAGTACCATCGCAAGATAGTCCTCCGCGAAATTAGTTGACTTAGAGTGCTTCCAGCGGAACGCCGTGTTGAGGGCGTCCACTACAAGCAGATTCTCTTTCTTCATGTTTGCTGCGGTAAAATCAGCCATGTAATTTGTTCCTTATCAATCCAGTCACTTGCTAACATAATATAGCAATTTAGCCACGGAATGTCAAGATACTTCTCAACATTAGCTGGCTTTGTGTTTGTTGCAACAAACAGCTTAGATCTGTTGTAGCGAAAGAATAGCAGGGGCTTCTGCGCCCCTGCTTGCTTTTGTAGCTTGGTCCACCAGTTAACGAAGTCGTTAGTTTTGTTCGTCAGGATCTTATCACTAATAGGGCTTTCTGCATAGTTCTTAACTTCGATGCAGAACACGTTTCTATACTTAGGGATCATTAAATCTCCCTTAATAGACCCGCTACCAGATCCAGGTGTGTACTCAAACTTGTAAGGAGTATTCGCCTCTAGGAACTCCTTTACAAGCTTCTCTCCAACCTTTCCCTTAGCTCTAGGACTAACCACGATCCACCCAACTAATGCCGTCCTTCTTACGAATTTCGATCTTAGCCACTAGAGGGTGTGACCAGTTGTGCGACACTAGAAAGGTATTTAAACCTTCTTCTTCGAGTAGGACTTCTACTAATTTTTCCTTACCTGCATCGTCCAGAACGCTAATAACCTCGTCTAAGAATAGAGCATTTACCGTATTCTTAGAGATACTGCTCATTAGCTTGCGTATAGCAAGAAGCGTGCTAATATTGATTCTGGCCATTTCACCACTGGACGGAGACAGAATGCTAATCTCTTTTCCATCGTCGGTTACTACTACGTCAAGCTTATCATTAGAAATGCTAAACTGTAAGCTGAACCTACCATCGGATAGTTCAGCAAGATACTCATTGGCAAAAACTTCCAGGTCCTTAACAAGGTTTTCTAGCTTATAGGCGATAAGACCATTAGTACTAAAAGCTTTCTTTAGTACCTCAAGATTCTTTAGCTTATTAGTTAGCTCTTCAATCTGCCCACTAGCTTCCTTTAGCTGTGTAGTAAACGCTTCATTCTGCTCTAAGTATATATCAATTTTGCTATTGTGCTTAATAGCTTCGTTGTTAGCAGCAGTAATTTTACTAATGTTAGCTTCAATTACAGCAAGCTTGTTTTTGATGTTCTTTAGGTCAGCTTCCAGCTCACTAGCATCGAGAAGGTTGGACTCTAGTGAGTAGTCAATATTACTCTCTAGCTTTTCGTACTCTCTAATGCTCTCGCGAGCTTTACGAATCAGAGCATTACCAGCTTTAATCTCATTGATCCGGGAATTAAGCTCTTCGATCTTCTTACTATACGAACTAGAGTCTGTCTTATTCGTGTTTAGTAGATTGTCATAGAACTCCTTGTCAATAGTCTGTAAACAAGTTGGACACTGATCCTCCAGCCCTTGTAGCTTTTTTACAATAGCATCTGCACTTGTCTTTGATGCCTGCAAAGTACCTATCTCGTGCTGAATGTCGTCGTAGGATACCTCTTCACCATCTTGACTACGTAAGGTCTCAATATCAAAAGATTCTAGCTTCCTTTTAGCCTGTTCGTTTCGCTGAATAGCCTCATTAATCTTTTTTACGTTTGTGATTTTTGAGGAGATTTCACCGATCTGATCCGAGAAATCTGGTCTAACAGGCACTTCCTGGATTTCTAGTTTTTCCAAATCTAGCGAGGAATTACTCTTTAGCCACTTTTCTATAGTAGAAACTTTACCTTCTAATGTGCTAGTTTCGGAAGATAGCTCTTTGGCCGCAGCCTTAAAAGTCTCAAATAATCTCGTATACTCTTCGAGCGAGAATAGTTCTAGAAGAAATTTTTTCCGAGCAGTATCAGTAGCGGTCAAAAATGCTAGGGAGGACGTTGTGGATTGATACACAAGCTGTTGAAAGATTTTGAAATCAATTCCAATAAGCTCTTCGATCTGCTTAAATGTATTAGTTGCTGTGTGGCTACTAATATCGTCTCCATTTTTGAAAAGCTTGATCTTAATGCCGCTTTTCCGTTCTGTTACGATCTTATAGTCGTCCGCTCCCACAGAAAAATGTAGTGTTATATTATAACTACCATCCAGAAGGCGGTTAGGAATATCGCTCTTTTTAGCTCCTTTAGAGTTTTTATTATAGAGAGCCTCTTCTACGATCAGCGGAATAGAGCTTTTTCCGTGACCATTAGGGGCAATAATCTGAGTAAGCTGTTCTGCATCCAAGTCGATGTAGTTGGAGTCTCCAAAGCTAAAACAGCGATCCCACTCAATCCTGCGTAAGGTTACTGTACTCATGAAATACTCCTAAAATTTCTTCAATTTCTGTATCTGGTAGCTCCTGAATATATCTAAGATATTCAGCCAGCTCCTCGGTAATAGTTAGCTTCTTATCTAGAATTAGCGAGGTATCTGAGGACCTACGAACTATCTTCTTGTCTAGAAGCTCTGAATGTTCGATCTTACTGAGGTCTTTAATATTGCCCTCTAGTTCGTAAACCGTGTAATCGGGACTAGTAGGTACCATCTCAGATGGGTCTGATACTGTCTTACGAATTAATTGCGGCAGATCGAAAGGCTTCCATTGCCAACTCCAATTAACGTCATCAATGAGCAGATACCCGGTCTCTACGCGATTACGATGGAACGAGGTTGTCATTGGACTGCCTGGGTAGACAATGTTACGCTGAGTATTAGAGTGTGAGTGCAGATCCCCTGCAAAAACTACCGGAAACTTATCGAGCCACTCTAAAGGAATCTCAGGCTTAACATGGGGAGGTATTTCGCCACGTAAGTGGCTGAATACTGGCCTCTCCATTAAGGAGTCCCAAGTTTCCTTTTTCTTTATGTACTCGTAAGGTACTACATAAAAGTATTCTTTATCGTAGATGTAATCTACGACAACTTCTACTAGATCGTTAACTTCTTCAGTAATGTCCTTTAGGTGCGTAAAGAAGCTCTGATACTTTTTTGTAGATTCGTGGTTTCCAGTAGTAATGAGTGTTGGAACCTTAACGCCACTGATGAACTCAAAGTATAGCTCTAGCTCTTCTAGTGTAGGCATACGGTCAAAAATGTCGCCAGCAATAATATGCTTTGTAACCCCTTCGATCTCATGTATCTGCCTAAAGAAGCTACGACACCTGTTGATTTCCCACTCTTTAGGAACTCCTTTGCGCCTTAGGCAAATATGCCAGTCGGCTGTCATTAGAATCATTTTATCTCCTTATGGAAAGATAAGCCCAGAGCACCACGAAGGATACTCTGGGCCGTATTTTTACTGAGCCTCTAGCTCGTCGGTGACTGATTCGTCAATAGTTTCATCATCACCCTTCATAAGCTTCTCTAGCAGTTCCTTTTGCTGAGCTGCCGTGGGGCGAGGAATAACTTCTTCGATAGGCTTAGCACTTGCAATTGCTTCGCGCTCAGCATCCGAAAGTGGTCCCTTTGACTTGAGGCACTTTACAGTTTGTAGAGTGTACTCTACATTGATAGGTAGAGGGCCGGTCTTCTTCTTTTCAAAGCACAGCATCCAGCCATTTTCTGGGTCAGTAGGGTCTCCGAGATCAGCGACATTAGACATAATCTGGTCGAATAGCTTCTTCTTGAAGTTAAATACCATAGGCTTGTTATTGCTGTCTAGGCACATCATTGAGTAAGACCAGCTGCACTTTAGGTCAGGATAGAATTCCTTGACCCAGTCCTTCTCGGCCTTATCGAAGCTTTCAGTCTCGCGACTGAACTCAAGGCACTCAAAAGGAAGCGACTTATTGTTCTCACCCTTGATCCAGTAAACGTAGCGAGGGAGGATATTGCCAAATAGACGGACAGAATTGTTACCGTCTGCAATCTTGTAAGAATCAGCCTTACCCTTAGCTGCTGAACCCTTAACTGAACCGAAATTAATACCCATTTTAATTGTCTCCTGTGTAGTCTTCGTATAGGAAGTGTATATCTTCGCCATCTACACGAAGTAGTCTGTTTTTGTTGATAAAATCAAAGCCCATAGGGCTGAGTGTTAGGTCTAAAGTTAGCTTTCGTGATATTAAGTATTCCCCAAGGTTTCGGTAACTAGCAAGTCCTATGTACTCGGCTATTTCCTTGTCAGTCCACTTCTGCCTATTAGCAAGAAGTTGATCTGGATTTCTCAGAAAGCTATACCCACTGAAATCCATTCCCTGGTACTTATAGATTGGGTCTCTCTTATCTTTAGGAACACTATTAGGATTCATTATATAATGAATAATCATAATAATTTCCTCAGAGCTTCCTCTGGAGGAGTAAGCTACCCTTTTCCAATCATACAGTATCATAGCAAACTTTACATAAAATGTCAAGAACTATTTTATGTGAGATACAGAGTACCCCTCTTTCATATAATGCCCTAGACGATTGTTAAATTGAGAGTTAGTGGTATACCCCTCTAGCCGCAAATCTACGATAACTGGGGCAGGCTTATCCGGATGTTCTCTAATCACTCGGCCAATAAGCTGCTCTAATAGAGGCATATTGTTCATTGGAGTAGCTAGGATTAGACAGCTTAGGGGATTAATGGAGAGGCCCTCAGATACAATATTCTGGGAACCCCATAGCTGTTTAGATTTGCCAGAGTAGATATTGTCGATAATTCTCTGCCGGTCTTCTGTCCCCCCAATGAGAAGCTCCGATGGATACTGAGAATTTTCATGCCCATACTTTAGAAACTCTACTCTGTCCGCAACAACTACTACCGAGTGCCCACGTCTAGAATAGTCGTCAGCTAAGGCGGTTACTAGTTTTCGATATATACTAGAGTCTAGGAGACCGCTTACTCTATCTGCCCAGGGGCCAGAAGAAGGAAACTGTAGACCTGTGTGTATTACATCGACACTAGGAGTCATAGTATTTTCCTTGTCTGGACGAAATACTGTGCGTCCGAAGTAGTCTAAGATAACCACGTGCTTCTGGTCTTTTCTCTCAAGAGTACCCGATAACCCTATCTTATACTTAGCAAAAGATCCGTCTACGATTTTGGAGAAAGTAGTAGAAGGTACTCGGTGTACTTCGTCAACTACCAACAATCCGAACTCGCGAGCAATCCTAGGAATTACCTTCACTAGACTTTGTGTATTAGCTACTACGACTGGACTGTTGATATTAAACTTTGAGCTACCAATAACTCCTGGCTTGACTCCGAGAGCCTTTACGACTTCGGCCTCCCACTGAGACCTCAAAGCTACTGTATGAGTAACAACTAAAGTCTTTTGCTTTAGCTTGGACGCAATAGCTAGAGCACTAAGAGTTTTACCGAAGCCTACCTTAGCGTTGATAACACAGTTATCTTCTACATTATCATAAATTTCCTGCTGACTTAGCCTCAAAGTCATTTTAAACTCCGGAAAGTCCTCAAGAGTATTTATAGACCGTTTATCTACTATTTCATAATTAGAAGGGATAAGGTCTGTACGACCAACTGGAAAGGCTACAAGCATCATCCCTCCTGATATATTATAGTTTACTACCTTCAAATTTTTAATAGTCTGAAACTTATCTACAGAACTATAGGAGGGAATCGTATATGTCAGTTCTTTCTCCAAGTACTTAAAGTACGAGTGATCTACTGTCATATAGATTTTGTTGCTTATGATCGCCTTACTCATCTTTTATCCAAAATTTCGTCCTTCTTGATGATATAGTTCTTAACTAGTTCGCTTCGAACAATATCCTCTTTCTGAAACTCCGTAAAGTCGAACTCATCCATAGCTCTCAGAACTCTAAAGAAGTCGACGATACCGTTATGTTTTAGGTCAGCTTGTCGCATATCCCCACAAAAATAAACACGACAATTTTCTTCTAGTCTGGTTATAATAGAGTCTAGCTCATGTAGGCTCATATTTTGGCACTCGTCTACGATAAGAACTGTATTATTTAAGTTAATACCGCGAATAAACGAAGTAGAGGTAAAGTGTACAATGCCCTTGGTTTTAAGAACACTATAGGCGTCGCCCCTACCGAGAAGCTTAGTGGCTGTGTCTACGTACGGAGACTCATAAACTTCCACTTTCTCTTTCTCATTCCCAGGAAGGAATCCAAGATTTCTAGTAGGAACGGCACTACGCATATAGACTACTTTATTAAAGTCTCTGTCCTCTAAAATGGCTTTATAAGCCAGATAGGATGCAAGGAGGGTTTTACCCGTTCCAGCATATCCCATCAAGACTTGATTTCTGTCACTGCCAAGAACTCTAGCCTGATTTTCAGTTAGAGGGCGAAGGTGTGTTAAGCTATATTCACTAGACTTAACGGGACTTTTTCTAGAGTTCTTTCTCATACCACCTTGTACGTATCCTTCCCTTTAAAGGTACAATAATCATATATATCCCAAGGCGCTCCATTATAGTAAAGCACCCTAGCCCAAATTGGGTCAATGAGCGGGGGGCGATCAATCTTCATGGGGTATGTAATACTTTTAAACCATACCACAGAGTGATTCTCTTTAGGGACAATTTTATCAATTCTATGATGCACCAGAGGCACACGCTTAGTCTTAATATATTTGAACGCCACCCCGTTGCTATCAATAAACACTAGCCGTTTACTTGCTAGCATACTTTTGAAATCCGTATACGCACGTCGTAGCGCGTAAAGATCGGACCTTCCACACTGTATTCGGCGCACACCTAAAGTTTTTCCTGGCATATTCCTATCGTCTAACACTTTTCCGTCAAGAAAAAGTACCCCGTCTTGAGTATGCCATTCTGGATCTTTTACGTTTAGCGCATATACAGGGAATTTCAGAGTTTTCAAATCTTTGAATTGTTTATACATTGGTATACTAAGCTCATTCTAGGGTATGGGGCTTCCCTAGATACTGGGCGGGCTCCGTGTAACAACCCTCCGTCAAATAGAATGAACTTACCTGGAGTTGCCGCTGTGCAGTAAACAATCTCATTATCCTCTGCAATAAC
>OGWN01000100.1_pt1 | contig 10890 bp, 15 predicted proteins | sample 1575921 | NCBI WGS metagenome assembly OGWN01 (sample SAMN07581531, study PRJEB24739) | freshwater metagenome
GTTTCCCAGTCACGATAATGGGTGTGAGGGGAACCGGCGTGAGATAGTATTCCCGTCTGGAACCATCCCTGAGTATCCGCGCGGGTTGGCACAGTATTCTGAGGATGTCATTATTCCGTGGCATAAAGATTTCGTATCGGACTATCCTGACCGCAAACAGGCGGTAATGACTCTCTATGATGTGTGGGTTTACAATAATCTGCCTGGTGTCGAGAAGTTTGATGTGCCAATTATTTCGTGGGTTCCGCTCGATCATGTTTCCTTGCCGCCGAATGTTGCCGATTTTTTGAAGCGCCCGAATGTGACTGCGGTCACTATGTCGCCTCACGGTCAGAGACAGTTGGAGCACGCAGGTTTCCAGTCAACTTATATTCCGCACATGATTGATACGAAAGTGTATCGGCCGACTTATGTGATGTCGGATGGTTTGTCTGCACGCGAATATTTGGATATTGGCGAGGATGTTTTTCTTGTCGGTATGGTTGCGGCGAATAAGGCTAACCAGATTATTCACCGGAAGGCTTATTCGGAGAATCTGCTCGCGTTTGCATTGTTTTTGAAAGAGCGACCTGATGCGAAGCTTTATATTCATGCTGAACCGTCTGGCATGATGGGCGGGTTTGATTTGCCGGTGCTGATTAAGGCTTGTGGTATTCCTGAGGATGCGGTGATTTTCCCTGACCCTATGGCGCACCGGATTGGGTTTCCTGAGCAGGATTTGGCGGCGCTTTATACGGCGTTTGATGTGTTGCTGCATTGTTCGTATGGTGAAGGGTTTGGTGTGCCCGCTGTCGAGTCTCAGGCGTGTGGTACGCGGGTGATTGCTTCGGGCTGGGCGGCTTCACAGGATTTGGTGTCTGAGGATTCGTGGCTTGTTGAGGGGATACCGTTTTACGATAATCCGCAGAAGGCTTGGTATAACATTCCGATTGTGCCGAGTATTGTTCAGGCGCTCGAGCTGGCTTATCAGGCTGAGCGTGGGCCTTCTAAGTTTGCGATTGATTTCGCTAAAAAGTTTGATGTCGAAACTGTATGGCGGTGGCACTGGCTGCCTTTCTTTAGAAAGTTTTTCGCATGATTCCTGTATTAGGTATTCCGACTATGACGAGGCATGACCTTGCTCAACGCTGTATTGATTCGATTGACTATCCGGTTGAGAAGCTTCTTATCGTCAATAATGGTGGCGATGATTGGGAGCCGCGGCTGAATCCGTTCGTGCGCGAATATCATCAGGTGTGTTTGCCTTCTAATTTTGGTTGCGCTGGCGCATGGAACATGGTTATCAAGTGTTACCCGTTTGCGCCTTTCTGGGTTATCGCGTCGGATGACACATATTTCACGCCTGGTGCGCTCGAGCTGATTGACGCTGAAGCTGATCCGAACGGTTTCCACCATTTGGCGGTCGAGCCGTTGTGGGCGGCGTTTGTTGTCGGTGAGGGTGCGGTGCGTAAAGCTGGGCTTGCGTCTGAGCTGTTTCATCCTGTCTATTTTGAAGATAATGATTGGCAGCGGCGGCTCGAGGCGGCCGGTGTTCCTATCTCTACTATTGAGGCGAAGATTGGGCATGACAATAGTTCGACGCTTAAGAGCGGGTTTGAGGAACGCAATACAGATACTTTTGCCGCAAACCATAAAACGCACATGAAGCGTACAGTCGATGGTGTGATGTCTGGTGGCGAATGGGATTTGGATATTCGTCGAATGAATAGCTGGGATTAGTTATGCGGGTTCTTGTTACTGGTGTTGCAGGGTTTCTTGGTTCTCATCTTGCAGAGCGTTTTCTTGCTGAGGGTGATGATGTTGTTGGTGTCGATAATCTTATTGGCGGCTATATCGAGAATGTTCCTGACGGGGTAGAGTTTTTCAACCGTGACTTGACCGATTTGGCTTCTATCGAAGATTTGTTCGAAGATTGTGAGCTTGTCATTCATGCGGCTTGCACAGCCTATGAGGGGCTTTCTGTTTTCAGCCCGTCTCTTGTGACCGCTAATACGGTTCAGGCGACCGTGAATACTGTTACTGCGGCAGTAAATGCGGGCGTGTCTCGTTTCGTGTATCTGTCGTCGATGGCGCGTTATGGCGACCATAATGGGGTGAAGTTTGACGAGTCGTTTACGCCTCGCCCGCAAGACCCTTACGGTATTGGGAAGCTGGCGGCAGAGAATCTTGTGCGTAACATTTGTGATACGCATGGTGTCGAGTGGGTGATTCTTGTGCCACATAACATTATTGGGCCGCGTCAAAAGTTTGATGATCCGTTCCGTAATGTGGCTTCGATTATGACGAACCGGATGCTGTCAGGTAAACAGCCGATTATTTACGGTACGGGCGGTCAGCAACGCTGTTTCAGTTTTATTTCTGATGTGGTTGAGCCTCTCTATGTTGCGGCGACTACTGATAGGGCTTTGTCTGAGGTTGTGAATATTGGCCCTGATGAGGAGACGATTACTGTCGGTCGGTTGGCTGAGATTCTTGCCGACATTATCGGGTTTGACCTTGACCCTATCTATATGCCTGGCCGCCCGCAGGAAGTTCCTATCGCGCATTGTTCGAGCGATAAGGCGCGTCGCTTATTAGGTTATGAGACGGGTGTGCGGCTTGAGGATGGTTTGCGTGAGCTGGTTGAGTGGATTGGGCGTAAGGGTGCGCGCGAGTTTACTTACCATTTGCCGATTGAGATTGAGTCGCCGCTTGTTCCTGCTACTTGGTCGCAAAGGTTGATGTAGTTTAGCGGTAGAATGGTGGGAGACTTGAGGAGTTTTCTGTGAGCGTTACTAACGGCTATGCTTCGCTGGCTGATGTGAAGGCGGCTTTACGCATTACTGATGCGATTGACGATAACCTGATTGAGTTGTCGATTGAGGCTGCGTCGCGTGAGATTGACGGCTATTGTGACCGTGTGTTTTATTCGACTACGGCGACGCGCGTCTATTTCCCTGAGTCGCCTACGGTTGTTGAGACTGACGATATTGTTTCTGTGACGACGCTTAAGACGCTGGGTACTGATGATACTTTCAGCGTGTCGTGGAGCGCCGCGGATTATCAGCTTGAGCCGTTGAATGGTGTTGTGGGCGGTCTGACACAGCCTTATACGCGGGTGCGCGCCATCGACGACCTACTGTTTGATGATTTGACGACGACGGCTTCTGTGCAGGTTGTGGGCGTTTTCGGGTGGGCTTCTGTTCCGACTGCTATCCGCCAGGCTTGCACGCTTCTCGCTATGCGCCAGTTCAAGCGTTACGATTCGCCGACTGGTGTGATGGGCTTCGGCGATATGGGTGTTGTACGCGTTGGCCGTGTTGACCCTGACATTGAGGCTCTGCTTGCACCATTCAAGAAGGTGGCTTACGCCTGATGGCTATTGCTGACATTCGCCACGGTATCGCCACTAATCTGGGCACTATCCGCGGTCTGCGTTCCAGCGAGATTATCCCTGACCAGGTGAATCCGCCGGTCGCTGTTATCGGTTTGACTTCGGTTACTTATGACCAGTCTTATGGGCGGGCTGCTGTCGGTCTGGTCGATTACCGTTTTGTTGTGACGGTGGTGTGTGGTCGTGCGTCGGAGCGTGAGGCGCAGAAGCGGCTTGACGCATATATTTCGACTGGGGCGAGTTCGGTTAAGGCTGCTATCGAATCTGATCGTACTCTTGGCGGTTATGCGTCGGATTGTCGCGTGACTGAGATGTCTAATGTTTCGTCGGCTATAATAAATGATGTAACTTATCTGACTTGCGATTTTGCAGTTCAGGTTTACGCACAATAACTAGGAGAAAATGATGGCGGTTTTCGTCGCTACTGATTACAAGGTGACTGTGAACGGCACTAACTTTAGTGACCACCTCGCCGCTGTCACCCTCGACATTTCGACTGATGAGGTTGAGACTACTGCGTTTGGTGCAACCTATCGCACCCGTGTTGGCGGTCTGAAGGATGCTTCCCTTCAGCTCGACTTCCACCAGGATTTCGGTGCTTCGTCGGTTGACGCTACCCTGTTCCCGCTTCTCGGCACGAACGCTACTGTCGTGATTGTTCCCACTTCGGGCAGCGTTTCGGCTACTAACCCGAGCTACACTGGTACTTTCCTTGTCTCGAGCTACCAGCCTGTTGCTTCTTCTGTGGGCGACCTTGCTACCCTTTCGGTAACTTGGCCGGTTGCAGGTACGGCTGGTATCACTAGGGCGACTGCGTAACCATGAATCCGCTTAACCTACATATCGTCTATCTTGACGGCCGTGAACGGGATGTGTCAGCTATTGCCGCTGATCTTGTTGCTTTCGAAACTCACTTCGATTTGAGTATTGCGCGACTTGAGAAAGAGATTCGGCTGACTCACCTGTTCTATCTTGCCTGGCACGCTGAGAAGCGCACTAAGGATACTGACCTCGAGTTTGAGCCTTGGTGTGAGACTGTTTCTATCGTTTCTGAGGGTTCTCAAAAAAAATAGTTGGGCTGGGTGAGACTAGCCTTCATTGGACTATTGCCGCTATTGCGGTTGAGACTGGCATCTCGCCTAGTGAGCTGTTGTCGCTTGAGCCTCGAATGTTGTGGACTATTCACCGGTATATGGTTGCCCGTAGTCAGGCGAGCCAACGGAAGCGGTAGAATATCCTAGAGGTGTTTTGATGGTTGCTCGGCTTGTGGTTGACGCTGACTTTGTTGGTGTCGAGGTTCGTAATGCTGTCAAGCGTCTGCGTGAACTTGACCCTGACATGAACAAGTTTCTGCGTAAAGAGTTGCGTACTGATGTGAAGCCTTTCGCACAGAAGGCTGCCGCCGCGTTTCCGACGACTCCGCCGCTTTCGGGTTTGGGTTATCCGTCTCGCACTATGTGGGGAACTATGTCAGGTGGTGTGTCGTTTACGACTGCCCGCCGTAAGGGTGGCGGTGTCACTTCGCTTGTCGCTATCGCGGTGAAAACTAAGGAGCGTGTCGCTGGCCCGAATATGGCTGAGCTTGCAGGTATGCGAGGCAATAAGACCACGCAGGGCGCTTCGCTTATCCGCAACCTGAAGGATGCTGGTTATCCTCTCGCCGGTAAGGGTGGCCGTTTCGCATGGCGCTACTTTATGGGCGTGAAGGGTCAGTTGAACGATATTGGTCGTGCTGATGTGCAAAAGTTTATTGATGCTGTGAATCTCGAGGGTTAATTATGCGCGATATTATTCTGCCGATTACTTCTAAGTATGATCCGACTGGTGTTAATCATGCTGAGCGTGGTCTTAGTGGTTTGGGTAAGTTTGCGGCTGGTGCTGGTATCGCTATTGCGGCGGGTTTGGCTGTTGGTGCTACTGCTCTGGTTCGTTTCGGTGGTGATGCGATTAAGGCGGCGGCGGATGCTGAAGCGGTGTCGCGGTCTTTCGAGCAGATTGCTAAGAACTCAGGTTTTTTTGGTACTGAGGAGAAGCAGATTCGGGCGGCTTCTGATGCGCTGATTAAGCACGCGGAGAAAATGTCTGAGCTTACAGGCATTGACGATGAAGCTTTTATTTCGCTTGAACGCTATTTCATGTCTGTTCCTGAGCTGGCTGGTATTGGCGAGAAGGGTTTGCAGGGTCTTGCTCAGGTGACTGCTGATATTGCGGCTGCTACTGGTAAGGATTTGGAGTCTGTCGGTAATGCTTTGGCTAAGGCGATGGCTAATCCTGAGACTGCTATTGCTAAATTGCAGAAGGCTGGCGTATTCCTAAGTGACTCGCAGGTTGCGGTCTATGATTCGCTGGTTGCTACTGGTAAGGCTGCTGAGGCTCAAGGGTATCTGATTGAGCAGCTTGGCGATAAGTATGCTGGCGCGGCTGAGGCTGCGGCTAATCCTTTTGAACAGTTGAAAGCGATTGTCGAGAATTTTAAAGAGGATGTTGGCGCAGAGTTGCTGCCAGTGTTCCAGGAGATTATTCCGATTATTGCTGAGGCGCTTTCAACGCTTGCTTCTGATCCCAAGTTTAAGCAGATGCTTCTTGACATGGCTGAAGCATTCAAGGAGATGATTCCTACTCTTATCGAGTTGCTTCCACAGCTTACTGAACTTGCTGTTGAATTGTTTCCGGCGATTGTCGATATTCTTATTGCGCTCACTCCGTTGATTGTTGCTCTTGCACCGCTTCTAGTTGATTTGGCGAATGGAGTAATGTTTCTTCTCGACCCGTTCCTGCAATTTGCTACTTACGCTTTTAGTTCCGCGGCTGGTCTTCTTGAAGTTATCAAAACTGGCGGTAGTTTGCAGGATTGGGCTAAGGGTGTTTTGAATAAACTTGGCGAACTAAATGGTATTGCTTCGACTACTGTCGATATTGTCTGGAATATGGTTCAGGCGTTTGGCCGACTGTTTGGTATTAATCTTTCTGGCTGGCGTTCTAGTATCGCTAATTTGTCTGCTGCCGCGCAGAAAGCTGCTGGCTCGACTTCGGGAATGTCTGGGTCACAGTATGCAGGTAAGGCTTTGGGTGGTCAGATTGGTGGTGACGGCTGGTCTTGGGTTGGTGAGAATGGCCCTGAGCTTGCCAAGTTCCCTGTGGGTACGCATATTACTCCAGCACATAAGACTGGCGATGTGATGGCTGGTGGTGGCGGTTCAACCTACAACATAAACATCAGCACCCTGAAAGCCGACGCGACCATCGGTGAAGTCATCGTGAACTCGATTAAGAAGTATGAGCGTACTTCTGGCGCTGTCTTTATGGGGGCATAATGACTGTTGCTTCGACTGTCGAGGTCGCCTTCGAGTTGACGACTGGTGACGCACCATATTTTCGTGTAGGCGATCCGGTGAAGGGTGTTGTCGGTAATTCTACTTACCGTGTGGCCGGCCCTATCTGGATTGATATTACTGATTCGGTGATTTCGGCTTCGGTGAAGCGTGGCCGTAACCGTGAGCTTGACCGGTTCTCGGCTGGCCAGTTGAATGTGCAGTTGAATAATGAGACGCGCCTGTTTGACCCGTTGAATACGGCTTCGCCTTATACGGGGAATATTATTCCGCGGCGTGCTATCCGCATTTCGACTGGTGGTGTCACCCAGTTTACTGGTGTTATCGAGGATTGGGATTTCTCGTATGAGACTTCAGGTCAGTCGAAGGCGACTATTAAGGCGGCGGATGCGTTTACTCTGTTTGCTCAGCAACAGTTGACGGCTGGTACTGCTATCGAACAGACGACTGGTGCGCGTGTGAATGCGGTATTGTCGATGCCTTCGGTGGCGTGGCCGTTGACGGATCGTGCGATTGATACGGGTTCTTCGACTGTCGGCGCTGATGTGTTTGATTCGTCTATGACGGCTATCGACTATCTGATTCAGGTTGAGGCTTCTGAGCAGGGCCAGTTGTTTATGGGTAAGACTGGCTGGGTTACTTTCATTAACGGTACGGAGACGATTACTTCGGGTGCTTCGTTTGCGACTTTCGCTGATGACGGTACTGGTATTCCTTACACTGCTGCGTCGGTGAATTATGGTACTGACCTTCTCTATAATCAGGTTACTTCGACGAGTCCAGCGGGTACGGCTGTTGCGACTAATACTGATTCGCAGAACACTTACGGTATTGCCGCAACTTCGGTGTCGTCGCTGCTGTCTACTTTGACGGCTACTTCGAATCTTGCCCAGTATTGGGTGAATAAGTATGGTCAGCCTGAGTATCGGTTTGATTCGTTGGTGGTGAATCTTGATGGTCTTGATGGCGCAGATTTGACGACTGTGCTCGCTATCGAGCTGGGCGACATTATTTATATCAAGTTCACTCCGAATGGTATTGGTGATGAGATTGCTCGTTATGGGCAGATTATTTCTATTGACCATCAGATTAGTGCGGCGTCACATGAGGTTACTTTTGGTGTTGGTTCGTTGCAGTATTCGTTCCTGGTATTGGATGATGTGGGTTTCGGTATTCTTGATCAGAATGCCCTGGGTTTCTAGGTAAACTAGAGGAAGGATTTTAGGAGAACTTATGGCTAACCTCGGACACAAAGTTTGGGCGACGAATGACATTGTGACGGCCGTCGATTTGAACGGCTATCTTGCCGACCAGGTGGTCATGTATTTTGCGAATGATACTGCCCGTACTGCTGGTATCACTTACCCTGTTGAGGGTATGGTCACTTATCTTGGTGACTCTAATTCGTTGTGGCATTATGACGGGTCGTCTTGGGTGGGTATTCCGACGGCTGCGACTGGTACTGCTGCGACTGCCGAGAATGCGATTCGTGTCGGCGGTAGTAAGGTTTTTATTCAGTCTGGTACTCCGACTGCTGAGGCTACTGATGACCTCTGGTTTTACTAGAGGTGACTGATGGCGTATACGCAAAGTCAGGGCTATAACAATACTTCTTCTTACACTGACTACGACAACAATTTTGTTTATCAGAATGGTGTAAGTTTTCCGACTGGCCGTGTGGATCGTGACGGTTCTTATCCGGTTCGTGTCACTTCGGTTTATGGCGGCTATTCGTCTACTTCGTCTTACTGGCGTATTGTCTATGCGGGTGTTGAGACTGGTGGCGCGTACACTTTCAGTAGTTCTGGTGGCACTATGCAGGTGCGCCAGTGGCTTTCTGGTACTGCCCGAATGTATTTCGGTAGAAATACTGGTGTTGCGGGAACGGTCTACGATAATGGGGATGGTCAGCCTTATTCTTCGGGTGCGTTGTCGTATTCGATGGATTGGCAGCAGGTTGCGACCGCACCGGCTTCTATCTCTGCGTCACGGTCTGGCAGGTCTGTAACTGTTACGGCTACTGCGGCTACTGACGCGGGTGGTTCGACTATTTCGAGCTATAAGGTGCAGTATCGGACTTCGGCGGATGGTTCGACTGGGTGGAGTGCGTGGGGTTCTGAGCAGACGCTTTCGAGCCTCTCCTACACTTACAGTTCACTGACTCCCGCACTTTACTATCAGTTTCGCGTGTATGCGGTCAACGAGGTGGGCAATTCTGCGGCAACAGCTTCGTCAAATGTTTTTGTGTCTGGTGGTGGTAAGCGTTGGACTGGTAGCGCATGGGATTCGACCACGATTGCGAAACGCTGGGATGGGTCTGCCTGGACTGACTTGACGATTGCTAAACGCTGGGATGGCTCGGCTTGGGTTGACCTAGGCTAAAATAGGTAGAGAGTTTTAGGAGTATACGGTGAGTGGTGCAGGGCGTAAGGTTTTCCAGCCTGGCGAGGTTTTGACTGCCTCGAATGTGCAGAATTATTTGCAGGATCAGGCTGTGCAATATTATGCGGGTACTGCGGCGCGTGGTTCTGCTATTGGTACGGCGACTACTGAGGGCATGATGTCGTATCTTGCCGATACTGACAAGCTACAACTTGCGACTGGAACGGCCACTTGGGTTGATGTTTATCCTGCTGTTCCTTTGACAGGAAACATTATTCAAGTTAAGCAAGCATATGCAAGTACAGCATATGCACAAAGCACGGCCGGCAATACTTTCACTGATTATCCAAATAGTGAATTGCAAGTTTTGATTACTCCAAGAAATGCTAGTAGCAAGTTTTTGCTTTTATGTTCGATAACTGTTGGCACTTTGAACGGTAATGATGCAGCATTCCGGTTTACCCGTAATGGGGCTGGTGCTGGTATTGGCGCACCTAACGGTTCACGCCAACAAGCAACAGGAATTACGGGCTGGCTACAAAACACTGACCCTAACCACCAAGCAACTACTATTTCTGGCGCTTATTTGGATAGTCCGAATACCACTAGTCAAATTACTTATAATGTTCAGGGGGCTGGCGAATCGGGGACTACTTTATATAATCGAACGGGTGCGTATGCGAACACTTCTGTCATATATAACGCAACTTTCGCTTCAACTTTGACAGTTTTAGAGGTGGCTGGGTAATGATTGATTATGCGCTAGTGCTTGCCGAATATTATGCCGATGAGAATTGGCTTGTTGCCGGTTTTGATTATGCTGGCATCCAGTGGAATTCAAAATCTCCTATACCATCTCAATCAGAGCTTGATTCTTTATGGGTTGAGCTCGTAGCTAAATGGGATAGTGAAAAACAATCTGCAATTGATTCACGCAATAGCGCAATTGCAAAATTGAAGAAGCTCGGTCTGACCGACGATGAGATTGCCGCGTTTCTGACATGACTTCACTAGATGATGCCGCATTTCAAGAACTGCTTGGTGAGATAAAATCTATCAAGACTGATACGGCTTGGATGCGTAAAGAGATTGCTAGACAGGGTGCGAGTGTGAAAGACCTTGATGAGCGTGTGCGTGAGCTTGAGAATGCGGTGACGCAGATTAACGCGAAGATGGATGCTCAGCGTAAAGCGCCTGTGTCGTGGCCGGCTGTTGTTGCCGCGTCTGTCGCTGTGATTGTTTTGATTGTTTCTATCCTTGACCGTATTTATGGGGGTATTACGCCATGAGGCAACCATCTGATTATCGTTACGATTCTTCTGATCCGTTTGGTTCGACTGCGGGGCGACGCTACCCTCACACGGGTTCAGACTATTTCTCTCCTGTCGGCGGGAATGTGTATGCGATTACTTCCGGCACGATTAACGCGGTGGGTGAGACTTCCTATAACGGCAAGTATGTGATGCAGTCGATTGACGGTCACGGCTTGAACGCGGCATACCTGCATTTGTCTGAGGTTCTTGTATCGGATGGTCAGCCATAACTTACCTCCAATCGCATCACTATTGATGCAACTAGAACGTAAACGATGTACCACGCTTTGTCAACAACCTTCTCGCCTGCACAGAATGCATAGCCATCACCTGCAAAGTATCAGTCGCAGCACTTGCAAACACACGCTCAGTCGGTACACTAGACACAAACGTCGAATTCAACGCAGGATCACTCGCAAAAGTACGAGCGAGGTGCCAGAAATTCAACGTATTCGTCCGAAACTCACCGGCGACACTACTCTCGTTACGC
>OGWN01000101.1_pt1 | contig 10872 bp, 11 predicted proteins | sample 1575921 | NCBI WGS metagenome assembly OGWN01 (sample SAMN07581531, study PRJEB24739) | freshwater metagenome
TATCGCTCACCACCTCCCGTTGTGCAAGTGCAGCAAAAGGGGTAAAAATCAAAGCAAAAAGTATCTTTTTCATATCTAAAAATTAATTTGATTGCATAATAATCCATTGCGACCCTGTGCTCACCAGCGTCGCCCATTTGCCCGCCGTTGCTGCCAAAATAGCTGTACCCGCTGTGTTGCTATCGATAGGTGCGACGTTTGACGATGCACTTACTACTGATTGGGCACGTATCGTTTTAACCATAATTTCGCGCCCTGGATACGTGGCGGCGGATGGTAAAGTAAGGGTAACTGTGCCCGCGTAATCGCAAATTATCCATGAATCAGTCGCTCCAACGGTGTACGTTGAAAGAATCACCGCCACAGGTGCAGCGCGGGGAAAACCAGATGTTGCGGCAGGTAATTCTTCGGTTTTGGCAATACCCTTCCAGGCCGTGCCGTTGTGATACTCAAGACGTAGGCTATCGCTGTTATATCGCATCACGCCCGCCGCACCTGTCGGGCGATGGGCGGTGGTGCCTGCCGGAATACGAATGCCATCGGTGGCGTTGATGTCGATGGTGTATAAAGGGGTATTTTGTTTAATACCTAAGCCTGTTTTGTTTAATCTCATTAGTTCGTTCGCAACTGTATAATCATTTGTAACCGCTTTAACCCATCTAAATGATGGATTATAGTTTGTTTCCGACAAGTTTCCAACTGTTTGGGTTATCGCAAAAGTCATATTGTTGTTTGTCGTGTCGCTCGCTCCGTACATCCACAACGTACTTCCGCCCGCAGCATAAGCACCCCCGTATGTTGAATTGGTGTAATTTTTTGGGAAAGCAAAAAGCGCCGATAGCCTGAAATTTGAATCACCTGTGCTTGAGTTACCAGCGTAATTTGCAAATGCCGCATAGGTATCCGCACCAGTATTTATGTTCCAGTTTTCAATTACACCCCTGCTATTAATATTGCTATATGCTGTCATCTTTCCACCAGGCGAATTTGTGCCAACCCCTAAACGCGCGTTGGTGACGTCGTAAAATAGGTTGTTGTTCCCGGTCTGGGTAGCCGTCCCAGACCAATACGTGATCTGCCCGGCTGTTCCCGTCCCCGTTACCGGATTTGTCAAAACGCCCTGATACTGCGGCACATTCAAAGTTACTCCGTTAAACGTTGCCGCTCCACTTGTGCCAGTTGTGGTTAGCGTTATATCCTTTTGATAGGGCAAAAGCATCGCGGTAGTGTCGGATTTGCGCAAATAATAACTAAGCATTGCACTTGTATCAGCCGCAACGATTCCAGGCGTTGCGCTCGCATCCCATATTCCCGTCGTGCTGTTATAACGTAACACCGACAAACCTGCAACGCTTGTAACGTTTACGTTGCTAAGGTTATCCAATTTAGGCGCGAGCCATGGACGAACAAGTAACGTTATATTATTGACCGAAGGTTTACGCACAACGAGCGCAACGGTGCTTTGGTGTGCAGGGCTTGTAGGTCTAACGTTTGTGTATTTGCCTGGTTCTGTGGCACTTATATAAAGGATGTCGCCTGCATTTAACGTTACACCTGTTTGAGCGATGTCGGCTTGTTTGACTTCGCGGACGTAACCAAACCATGTAACTAAACCCGTGCTGCCGTTTGGTATGTCGGTTGTTGCAACGCCCATAACGTACTCCGATGGATATGCCGCGCCGTTACGCGCTGGTATAACGCGCACATGGTCGCCTGTTACAAGTGTTGCCGTGTCGATCATAACGGGCTGGCCGTTGTAAATCGTTGCACCGCTTTTATTTATAACAAGCGGGTAGTATAACTCCTGCCCTAATTGGTACACCGCTCCGCCGTCAATGCCGACGCTTATAGTTTCGTTTGCAGCGTCGTAGTACATTTTGCCGATGCTATCCGTAACGGTTACATCCGCGTTGAACACAAGACTATCAACGTGCCCATCGAATGAAGTACCACCACCACCGCCCGCGCTAACCAAATGCCAGCTACCAGCGTAATACGTGTATATAGTACCCGCTGTCGTGTCGATGTACGCCCATGCGCTATTAATGCCGGATGGGGTGTAGGCAGGTGAGCCGTTGCCCCGATAAACTAATCCATCGCCCGTGGTTTGGTAGCCAAGGCGCTGCTTATTGCCCGTTGCCGGGTATTGTCCATAAGCCTGAAAAATAATCAGGCTACTGAATAATAATAAACTCCACTTCATAATTCGCCCCATCGTAATGTGTATTTGTGTCAATTGTAATTGTTGAACCGGACGCGTTCCATTGGCTTTGTAAAAGCTTTTGGCCGTTTTGGTAAACCTTTATTTGCGCCTCATTTGTGGGCAAAATGCCCGCGTTTTGGATAACGGTGAGGGCGTTGGTAGTCATCGTCAAAAATTCTTCGCTGTACAAAATTACGCTCTGAATTGCGGGTTGTGTTGCCCCGCCTCCGGTCGATGTGCCGCCGCCGCCGGATGAGCCGGTAGAGCCGCTGCCTACGCTTGTAGATGCGCCTGAATCCGAACCCTCCGGCACATATTCGACCGCGTTTTCAGTGTAGCTCGTTGCGCTTTGCAGCTTAAACCATTCTCCAAATGCGATGTTTGTTTTTAAATCCCAGGTCATACTTTGGCTCACCCAGTTGCCCGAATTGTAGTATATGGCATTATGAGGTTGCAAAGGCAAATAGGGCGCGTTCAGGTTGCTAAAAGATGTTTGCAACCGTCGCACGCTACTAAGTTGGCCGCGTATGATTTCGTTTACAAGTTGCTGCGTAAATGGGTTGTATTCGCCCGAATTGCCAACCCTCCAACCTGTACTAAGCACCCAGGCCGATGTATCGTCTAAAACCTCAATGTGTCCAGGAGTAATGCTGTTAGGGCCGTCGCCTATTGGTATAGTGACTTTATACTCCTTTGTGGCATATGAATTGTTGGTGGATGAATACCTAAGGATATCGCTTTGCTCGTCAAAGGCTACGCCGACGGGCTCTAAATACATATTTAGAACTTCGTAATCCAACGATAAAAACGAAGGTGTCGGGTAAATTTCAGTACCATCAACATCCGTGCAACTTTCAAGCGTGATTGAAAAAAGGTAGTCACCCTCCACATCTTCGCCCAATGAGGGTGTTACAAATGTTGCCGAAAAAATTAGGTTGCTATTTGCAAGGCTGATTAAAGGAGAAACCAAATAGTAATAACCCGCATCCGTACTCCAACGCGTATCCTCACCATCGCCGCCCAACAAGTACAGCGAATTTAGTTTGAATTGTATTTTGAATTTAGCGTAGAAAGATTTAAAGCCACCGCCCTCCCAGGCAGTTGTAAGTCGGATATTGGACGAATAACTAAAAAATATAATGTCCTGAACGCGGATTGGCGAAGGGGATTCGTACGAAGCCGGATACCCATTAAGCACGCTAAAACCAGCTAACAAGTTCCAATTCTGCAAGTGCTGATAATTGGCCTCTACATATTTCAATGGTGCAAAAAATGAAAATACGCCTCCCGAATACCGAATTAAATCAGACGCAACCAGGTTAGCTTGGTTATGTATTAGTTGCAATCCGGTAGCTGATTCAGTGCTTTGCGTGCCGTCACTTGTGTATGTAAAGATTGTGTTGGAGGATGGGTTTGTGTATTGATTCACCTGCACAAACCAAAAGGATGAACCGCTAAACATTATCCGCGCTCCCCATGCCGTTGCGATGTACTCCAACACCTCATAACACGTCCTAAACCGGTAATTGCCCTTGTTGTCTATCCAGTAAAAAGCAGCATGATTAATTTTAGACCGGGTCAAAGGGTTGATACTTGTCGAATAGGTGTATTCGTTCGCGTGCCAGTTGCATATAGTTCGAAGGATAGGAGTTATAGTGCCGTAATACGTGCCAACAAAACCTAACCGATTGACACAGTTTAAAATGTGTTCGACAAATGTGGCTGAACCAGTATAAGGATAAAGGGCGGTGTCGCTGTATTTTATCCCCTTCAAAACGCCTAACCCATCCACCGCGCTCAAGTTAGCAGCATAACCAACCTCCAGGGGGACATCATCAATCGTAGCTAAATCGGTCGTTATGTAGCCGCACCACCTACTTTGAACGTCGAACCCGTCCGAAGTGGCAACCGTTACCGTAAACCGTCCTTCGACCGCATTGACTAAATCCTCTATAAAATCTTCTAAATCTGAATTATTGACAAGCAGGGATATTTTGGCTTCGCTTCCGATGATTGGACTAAAACGTTCTTTTGAATCGTCGCCCCTCCATTCGATTGCAAGGTTAAGGCAATCAAAGTCAATGGCCGTGCCCGAAAAGGTGTCGTCGTCAATTGTTACACCTATGCGTACCCCATCTTCACTATAAAATGTACCTTGTAACCTTGCTGCCATATCACTATCGTATCCGCCCGTTTCGGCGTTCTGCGTTGCTAACTAAAATCAAAAGGTCGCTGCCTGAAATTCGGGTTTCGGCTATGTAACCGCCGCCGCCATTTAGGTAGTCCTTTAATTTCGACAATGGTGCAATTACTTCGGGGTCGCTTATTGCGTTGGGGTTATCACCGACGGTGGCCAATGTAGGGCCAAAAGCCAAACCTCCGGTTGCAAGTTTGATGCCGGATATTTTACCGACGGCAGCCGTAAACAATGCACCAACGGCCGCACCACCAGCTGCACCAATTACTGCCCCAAGTACGCCAAACTTTTTAAACGAATCAGCAATAAAGGCTGCTACTGCTTCAATTATTTTTGCACGCAAAAAGTCGGATGCCGCTTTTAATGCCGCTTTGCCAACGGCTGATAAAACAGCCTTAATTGTCACCGCGCTTTCGGCTAATGATTGTGCAGCCGTATCAAATGCCCCTGAAACAACGCCCATGTAATCAGCTACTAAATCCTTTTGTTTAGCTATGCTTTCTTGTTGGGCGTCAAATGTTTCTTTATTGGTAGCTAAACTTAAATTTAACCTATCGTATTCTTCTTTTAATACCCTTACTGCATCGGATGTAGGGCCAAAGGTCTCAAGTGCTGATACTAAAGCGCTTTCAGTTTCTTTTAGGTAAGCATCTAATGGATTTTCGCCTAACAAAGCAGCACGTTCGGCTATCTTTGCAATCGACTTTTCATACTCCAAAAGTGCATCCTTTTGTGCTGATATTTGCGGTGCTACGTCAAATGTTTCTTGCAAAGCGGTGCGAATGAACCCAAATGGCTTTTGCATCTTGTTGGCAAAGTCGTAAAGCCTTGAGGATAGGTTTGCAAGTTGTTTGTCGTATTCTGATGTGTTAATGTCTGGTTTTACATTAACTATTTTGTTTTCGTAAGTTGTGACTACGCCAGTATCTGTACCTGTACTTTTGCCTTTACCTGTACCAGTTGCGTCTGGCACAACCAATGCGCCTCCAATTAGCTTTGATAAATCCGATTCAGATTTTTTAAACGAATCCGTAAGCGCTTGCTGTGCTTTGCGGGTATTTGTCAGACGTTGTTCAAGTTCGCGAAGCGATGCAGCTTGTTGTAAATTTTCAACTGAATTTTGAGCACTTGATTGGCCATATACATAATTTGCGCCTGTAATTTTTGGCACCTGATTTGCAACTAATTTTCTCTGCTCTGCTAATTTCCTTTCAATCTCGTATTCGTCCTGTGCTAATTCTACTAACCTAGATTTCTGTTTTTCAACGATACCTTCAAGCGCAGTTAGCTTTATTTTATCGGCGAATGATTTGTTTGCCCCGTCTTGCGCAGCCTTAATATCGTCTAAGCTCTCTTTTTCGGAAAGCAGATTTGGCAGGTATTGGCTATACTTCGTATTTATCTCATCGATTATCTTTTTTCGAGTCGATGACGATATATTAGTATCCTTTAAAACATCTATGAGCGCGTTAAACTCAGCTTTTTCGGCAATTACATTTTTAGTGGCTTCACTTGTGAAGTTGCTGTAATCCTCTATTTCTGGATTGAGCTTTTTGTAATTCGCGTAAACTGAATAAGCCACCGCCGCTATAGCTGTCAACCCTGCAACTACTAAACCAGCGGGCGAAATCATGCCTAAAAATGCAGATTTCAAAGTGCTAAATCCTTCTGACAAGGTGACTCCTGCCCCGGCTAATTTTCCTATAACAAATAACACCGGCCCCGCTCCGGCTGCAAATGCTGCGAAGTAAACCACCGCCTTTTGTACGCCCGGAGATAATTGTGTAAACCAGTCCACTACCCTCGCAACCGCATCGCTCAAAGTACTTAAAACGGCTTCAAGGTTTAAACTTGTTGCAATTGACCTACCTAATTCAGCAAGTGAAAACTGGATTGAATCGCCGAAGTTATCAAAGGCATTGCCAAGGCCTCCGGTGGCTTTTTCTACCTGCGGCAAAGTGTTTAGCGCCTCTGAAAGTCGCATTGTAAACTCCTTTGCGCTGATGCCAGTCGCTCGGACTGCTTCGATGTTGCTCGTTCCAAAAGCCCTTTCAAGACCAGCGGCCATTAAGGGCAAATTGGACTGGATTACTTTGTAATCCTCCGCTAAAATCTTGTTTTTTGAAATCATTTGGGTAAGCTGATATTGGATTGCCTCCAATTCAACCCGCCCCTTACCCGTTGCAGCTAATGCTTTTGCAAAACCTCCAATCGTACTGCGTGCCTCATCCGCACTAAGACCGACGGCTTGCAGGTTGATAGAACCCTGTACAGCTTCTTTAAAACCAATACCTGGCAGCTTTGCGACCTCTTTTAACTTTGTAAGTTCAGCTGCAGCGGCTTCGCTGCTACCCATAATGGCAACCATGCCGCGCTCAAGCTTATCTATATCGACAAACGATTTAACGGCTGCAGCGCCTAAGCCAACGAGCGGCAATGTAACATTTTGGCTAAGGGTTGAACCCATGCTTTGAGCGCGTTTTGCAAACGCATCCAGTTTGGCAGTCGCTTGGGCTAAACCCTTTTGAAAGGCCGATACATCGAGCCCTAATGTTACATTTATTTTACTTGCCATACCTTTTTGCCATTTCAGCATCCCACTTCGCCCAACGCTCTTTAATGTCCGTCGTCGGCTTTTTGGCCTGCTTTGTTTCGTTGTCCCAATCGAATTTGATTAGGTCGGTCGGTTTAATCGTTGTACCTTTTTTCGCGTGCGGTTGAAGGTTTACGGCTGCTAACCATCGTATCTGCTCCCAACTTTCGCGCAAATTACGATTCGTTTCGTTCGCCCTCTCTTCGATTATGTCTGACACGTTTTTTAGTGTCATGCTCCAAAAATCGGACGCGCTGATACCAAAGCGCCCGCACGCAATCGCGTGCAGCTTGTCGAAAGTTAGCGGCTCGCTTTGCGTTTCGCTTGAGCCGCCTGAACGTTTCCCGCATTTGGCATTGATTGGGTAACAATCTCCATACAAGTTCCGATAAATTCGGGGTCATTGTCCACAATGTCGCCCACGTCGTCAATGTCAAGTTCAAAGGGTTTGCCCTCCCGTCGATGACCGTCTTTTAGGCCTGCGTGAATTAAACGCAATGCGCGTAGTGGTGTCATTCCTTCGGCTAACTGCCCCAATTCGTTGATGCTCAAGTTTTCAGCTTCGCAAAAACGACTAAGGGCAGCCATACCGAAAGAAAAATAAAACGTTTTGCCGTTGGTTATAATCTCCGTTGCTGGTTTCATATCGCTGTTTTTAATTATGCTTCAGTACCCTGGGTTACTGCTCCGGTAATCGTGCCCGTAGCGCTGTACGTACTATTTTCTTCAACCGCCCCACTGAACGACAAGGACGTGATAATCACATCGCATTCCCAGTATGGATGTGTTGCCGTGTCGTCCGTGAATCGCATGGTAATGGCCGTGCCATTATTGAAGGCTGTAAAAATGTCGGTTACGTCCGTGTTTGTCGTGTCGTAAGAAATCAAGCCCTCAAAATCACACGTACCTGATTTCCGGCCTGCTTCGTACTGCGTCCAGGATGCTACGTTATCCTTTGTCAGCGTTTCGCGGGTTTCGCGGGAAAGGTTAATAGTGCAGCTTGTTGCCTCGCCGATTGCCGTACCCTCCCAGTAAAAGCGAAGGTTGGTGCCATTTACTATTGTTGCCATTGTTTATATTTTTAAGTTAAAAATCACCTATAAAATCTGCTTCGGGTTCAACTTGGTAGTAGTGATTGTGAACCTCTATTTTTTGCGCTTGTTGGTCGTCTGCTTTCTTTTCGGGCACATTGTCGAGCCTTGTTTGGTCGTCGCAAATAACAGCCACCTGCAAAATTTCACATAGCAGCGTAGCGCGGTCGCGGGTTACGTCCGCTTTTGCGCCTGGTCGATATTTATCGTGATGGTTTATAAATTGCACAATCATAACCCATATTTTTTTGTCCATTTGGCATGGATGCGATTGTATGCCTTGTCCATTGCCTTTAGCATTTTATCGAATGAACTGTAAACCGCTGGTTCAATTACTTTTGTCCTGAAGTTTGTTGCACTTTTGTAAAGCATAGCAGCGTAAAAACCGCTTGACTTTTTTGGCTTTTCGCCCAATACTTGTCCATTGCTGATGCTGCGAAGTACCCGTGGCCCTATAGACACGTTACCCGTTTTTTCGCGAAATACGTACAACGAATTACGCAGGTTGCCGGGCTTAATTTCTGCCTTTTTGCCTTTGTAGTGGTAAAAATGGCTTTTGGCCGCTTTGGGTATGCTCTTTTTCGCTTTATTTCGCGCCACCATACCACCACTTTTCAAAATCTGATGACGTTCTTTTGTTGTAGATACAGCGTTAATGTAACCCCGCATTTTTTGGATGAACTCCCGCTCTCCGGTGACTTGTGTGTCGTTAGCCATTGAATCGCGCGTTGTAGGTTTGCTCAATTATGTATATGTGTCGCATAGCTGTCACATTGTACTGCGTGTCAAGATTCGTGCTTTGCTGTCCGGCATACCTGATACTTTGAAGGCTCAATCCCCCATAAGCGCCAGCTGTTTTCGCTCCAAGTGCCGACCGGATTGCGTTTGCAATGGCGTTGGTCGTGTCGTATGATTCGCTGTAAATTTGAACCGAAAAAGAAAGCAGATAGATAGGCGCTGCACCATCTTTTGTGTCAGAAGGGTCTGCCTGGTCAATGGTGTAAATGGCAAAAGGGTACGCCACATTTTGCGGCGCAATGTCGGGATAGATGCGCGTCGAAATCAGCGCACCTACTCCGGCATCGTTGCTTAAAATGTCGTATATGGCAGCTCCTACCATTATGCAACGGTCAACTGAAGCGCTCCAGCATTGAATCGAACTTCGTCGCCTGAATTGATAGTCAAGCTCGAAGCAAGTGCACCATGAAACAGCAAGTTGCCAGACGTTGATGCGTCGAAAACTGCCACATAGGAAGCAGTTGCTCCCGACCCAGCGGATGATGTCATCAAGATTTGACTTGTGTTGCTCATTGTGCCAGCCCCGCCCGTGCCGCGCGTCCAACTGCCAGCCGCAACTGCAACACGGGTAAATAGTGCCGTGCCGCCCGTGCCTGCATCTGTAGGGTCGCCGTTATAAAGCTGTACATAAACATTCGTGGGTGCTGATGCCATTGCCGTGCCGTTCAGCCAGCCAGTGATTTGGTCCTCTAAGTAGTTACTAAAAGCTGCCATTGTATTATTTTTAGTTAAAATTATTTATTTGGAAATTCGGCTGTTGGAGGGGTAAAGTTCGCGGTATAACGTGCAACGCCTTTTGTTATGCGATAATCGTCTATATATCCATTTAAATAAGCCCCGCCCGAATAGCCGCCTATAACATATGGGAATGTTGAGCCACTATTTACGCTTCCGCTATTTGTAAATGTGCCTTGCGACACACCGTCTTTAAATAGGTAAAATGTATTCGAACTCCGAACTATTGCAATATGATACCATGTGTTTGTATCTACAGTTGCGTTAGAATTGGTCGTAACGGCAGGACCATAAAGCCGCAAGTTCCCTTCTGAGTTGATAAAAAGCAAAAATCCACCAGACGAACCCCCTGCGCTTGTAAGCAATCCACACACCACTTGAGTAGCTGCTACACTATTGAATCGAACCCACATTTCTACCGTAAACGCCCCTGTCCCAAAATTGTCAAAAGTGTCATCCGCTGCTGTGTTGTATATATACCCATCCCCGGGGAACGAAATACTTCCTGCTCCAAATTTTTTAACATCCGAACTAATGCCAACTGTAGGACTAGCCCCACCAATCGTAAATTCATAACTTGCCTTTTCATCCTTGATTGGCGAGCTATTCCCACGCAACAACAAAGTTACGCTTCCCCAATTTGGGTCACTTACCGAAGAAGTTATAACCGTACCAGTTGCGCTAATTGTCGCAGCTGCATTTCCGGCAAAGGAAGGCAATTTAGCGCGTTTAATCGTTGCGCTAAGTGTTGCTGATGCGCTAAGAAGGGCTACGCATTGATTAGCCAATACAGCCGTAACGCTTGTGTTTGCCGTCGCACTCATGGATGCAGATAGCGAACGCGAGATAATGGCATTCAAATCTGTTTGAGCGATAGCGTTTAATTGCGCCGTTACCGCTCGCGACACAACCGCCTCTAATTGCGTTTCGGCTACTGCTGTAAGGTCTGCCTGGGCGACCTTGACCGATTGTGCGACAGCAAGTAATTGCGCGTTCGCTTCCAGTGCAGCGGATGCCATTCGCGCAACTAACCCAGCCGCTTGAATATTGCCGCCTGCGTTTAGGGTGACAATAAGCTGCTTTGAGATTGAAAGTGCAGCGGATATGTTGCCTTGTGCTGTTAAAAGCGCGGTCGCATAAGCCACACCTTGAGCCTGGCTCTCAGCCATTGCCGAGATAGTGGCAGTTGCAGATAGAATCGCTTCAGATACTTTGGCTATCTGTCCGGCTGATTCAACACTCGACATGGCTGCCA
>OGWN01000102.1_pt1 | contig 10834 bp, 24 predicted proteins | sample 1575921 | NCBI WGS metagenome assembly OGWN01 (sample SAMN07581531, study PRJEB24739) | freshwater metagenome
TTTTTTTTTTTTCAAGCAGAAGACGGCATACGAGATCATAGCCGGTGACTGGAGTTCAGACGTGTGCTCTTCCGATCTGTTTCCCAGTCACGATACCCGTTGCGATAAAAAACCCCCAACCCCCACTACGCATTCTTAAAAAAAAATTTTGAAGCAAAAAAAATCCCCGTAGCCGGGGAAAAAATGTTTGCCTTTTTTCATCGGCAACTGCGTAAAGTAAAAATTTTTACATTAGGTCTGTTTTTTTTCTAGAGAAGCGCCAACAACAATTTTTCCTTGGCGTTCATCAACCGATACAACCGATGTAACCGATTCGCCTTTGTAGCCAGAAGCGTAGGCGGCTCGGGCAACTGCCAGAGCTTTTGCTTTGGTAGCGAACGGACCTTTCGATCCCCAGAACCAACCTGACGGCTTCTTTACAAGCGGCATATCAGCCCAGACGGACGAGCTTGTTAATGGTGTGGCGGCAGAGCATTTGAATCTCATCCACAGCGTTTTGAATTTCGCTTGCTTGCGGGAATGCGGGGTTCTTACGCAATTCGGCCACCTGATCGTAAACGTATTGCACAAGCGCCAGCGGAGTTTCCCCCAGAAAAAGTGCCCCTTGCGCCGAAATTCTTTTTGACTTATCTAGGAGGCATCCCTCAATTAAGCTGTCTGCAAGTTCATCAAGCCCTTCGTAGAATTCACCAATGGCTTTATGCTGAGCGTAGGCTTCAGAACCGATAGTGTTCCAGTGATGGACATGGCCTGCGGTTACGCCATTCAAGAGCAGCATTGCCATTTGGCTAACGGCATCGGTTTGGGCTTGTTCAACAGAGAATCGCATGGTTTGCCTTTCAGGTCATTACGACAATTTTATCCATGTTTGATGCCATGTCGTTGCGTGTTTTTTCGATGATGCGCTCAAACTCTGAGCGTGAAATACTTGATTGCTGAAGGTCAGCATATTCAATCAAATCACGCATGGCTTGAATGCCGGGGCCATCAAACCCAAACTTACCTGTTGTCTCAAATCGTTTGCCAGCTTTAATCAAAGCATCTTGCGCTTTTTGGCAAGCGTCTAGCACTTCAATGCCAACACCTTGTTTTGCCATCATTTCTGACAGGTTTAGAAGGTCTGTCAATGTTTTCCAATGGTCAAGAGTTCCACGGCCATGAACAAACTCATCAAGTGCTGCGTATTCTTTGGCTCTTAGCTTGTTCAGTGAGGCTCTATCTGTAACAGCAGCTCCAGCAATTGCATGAGCAACAGGGTTAATTGCTGTTGACCAAATTTTGCGTTTGCACCTTTTCCTCATATTCTTCACCAATCATTTTTTTTGTGTTAAACAATTCTGCGTGTTCTGGATATTTAGCCTTCCACAAACGAGCGTAAAAAGCGATGTAGTCATTATTGATCTTGAAGTCGCTTCCCGTTGTCAGGATGGCAGTCTCCCAGCGAATACGGTTCATGATGAGCCAATGACTGATCTTTTTTCGTCCTCGGTTCACAGCCTCAAAGCTGAAGCGTTCAAACATCTTCCAGACATCAGGGTTCTTTTGATGCCATTCCCACCATTCTTGCTTACGAGCAAGAAAATCTTGATGAAGCGCTGACTTGTAGGGGCTAGGTTCCATACGTCCCCCAGTTAGGCATTTTTTCGTTTTTGGTCAGTTCTTTGAGCTTGTTATTAAGAACGTCAAGCTCTGGGATGTTGAAGCCACCACGGCAGTAGTTTGACCAAAACCAAATTCCTTCTTCCCACAACATATCTTTCATCAATCGGTCACGAATGAATGCGCCGGGGCTGTTGGGCATGTAGCAGGTTTGAGGGTTATCCAATTCATGCTGCATGGCCTTTTTGATGGCTTCGTAGTTCATATCTTGTCTTATTTTGGTTGAGGTACATCTTTCGGCCAAAGCCCAAGTTCGTTGAGCAATTCGACCGTTCTTTCATGGGCTGTTCTCCACATCCCAATGCGTTCCATTTTAGTGAGTGATTTTCCTTGGTCAAGTTCTGTGTGGCAAAAAAAGCACAAACTTGCGATTTGATTGTCGTCAGCCTTGATTCCACGGCCTTTTCCATGTCCCCAATTGCCATGCGCTGCAACCACAGTGCCATCCTCAGCGCCACACCATTGGCATGGGATTTCCCTAGCGGCCTCTAAAAGCGCCTTGCTGCGGACGTATTGGTGTTTGGGGTACTTCATTGATTGTGATTCCGTTTTGAGCGCACCATGCCATCAGGTATTCGGTGAATTCAATGGCTTCTTCTTTGGATAGCTTTCGGCTTTGCAGACCAAGTTGCACAAGACCTTGACCATCAAGTGCTTGGACAAGACGACCAGAAGGCAGGCCACGTTCTTTGCAAAAATTGTTTAGATGCAGGCGTTTCCAATCTTCAGTTGACCATGTTGAACCTAGATGACTCGCCTGCTTTGCAATCTGACCGAGGATGGCATGGAACATCTTGTTCTGCTGGCCTGATCGCTGAAAATCTAGCTTCATTTGTCGCCAGCCTTATGTATCACCCGAACTCGGTTTGCTGCAACCCAATGTTTTGATCCAAAGATTGAATTCCCAAAAAAACCTCGTTGGACTTCAATAATGTATCCATCCTGATACTCATCGGAATAAATATATCGTCCTGTTGGCTTAACCAATTCAACAGAACCGAAGTCCAAACATGCAAGTTGTTTTTGATTGATGATTTCTGTAATGTCTTTCATTTTTTGCCCCTGAATTGCCAAGCCACCATTGCCGCATCACGTTCGTGTTGATTGGATTTTCCTTCCCAGCCAGTGATGCGCTTAAAGTCTTCAGCGTTTAGTTTCTCACCTTTCGCCTTTGGACTGACTCGCGTGTAGGCGATGTCGTAGCTTTCACATAGTCGCTCAATCATGTAGCACCATGCGTCAACCATTCCAATTTTTCTGGCGATGTTTGCTGCTACGCCTTTGGATTGGCTTGGAACCCATACATAAGATTGAAGGCGACTGTCTTCAAAAGCGATAAACAGCGGCTCAAACTGAAACTGCGATAGATGCCATTCAATGCGGTGTGGCTCTATTGTTTCCAATGAAGCTAGCTTGCCATCATTGTAAATTGCGACTCCAGTATTTGCCCCCGGATCAAGGCCAATGACCCTCATAGCCCCACCTGTTTGAGTGCTGCCTGCAACCCAGCCAACCCACCCACGCGCTGGCCGTCGATGAAGATTTGAGGCATTTGGCGGGCTTCGGGGTACGCAGCAAATAGCTCGGCTTGTTTTACGAGATCGTTTGTCAGATCGCGTTCACTGTACTCCAACCCCTTGCTCTTGAGCAGTTGCTTGGCTGTTGTGCAGTTGGGACAGTTGGATTTGGTGTAAATGGTGATGTTCATGCGTTCTTCTCCCGCAGCTTGGCTTCGATGGCGCGGTAGTTTGTCGGCTTTTTTCCGGGCTGCACGACACAGGTGCCGCAGCGAATGACGCGCTCCACGGTGTTTTTGTGGGATGCGTTGCAGGTTTTGCATTGGTGTGTCACAAGTTCTTCTCCCGCAGTTTTGCCTCGGTTCGCTTCATCAACTCCCAGTCTGAATCTGTACTCTCCCAAAGCTCGTTTGCTTCCTCATCCGTCAGCCCCACCCACGGCTTGCTTGCTGGTGGATCGTCGTTGACATACGCTTGATCGCTCACGATCTGGACGCCAACGTCTTCGACTTCATCGGTCAGCCATCCGCCAAGATCATGGTCATATCGTTCACGGCAATACGATCCATCTTTGTCGCGCACGGGAATGGTGTAGCTGTCGTACGGCCCGCCATAGGTCGGCACCTTCTGGCCCGTTTCGTGATGCTCGATCCACATGAAGAATGGCAGGCCAGTGATCGGGCAAACGTCAGGGCACCACGCCACCGGCTCCTGCTGCTGTGCTGGCTGCTCTGCAAGTGCTTCGCGGATAGCATCTCGGGCTTTCTTCCACCGTGTTAGGCTTGCTCTGTCGTCAATCGCTTCCTGCGCCAGCTTCAGTGCTTCGTCTTTGGTCATGTGTTCTTCTCCTTGAGTTTGGCTTCGGTGTTTGAGATGGCTTGGCCAACTTTGTCTGAGTTGCTGTAAACCCAAATCAAGTCATCGTTATCCAGCCCAACCCATGTGCGCTGTGGTGGTGCTTGGGTGAACCCGTGAAACGTGTACTTGTTTCCGCATGGGCAATTCCATCGAACGATCTGAGCCTCCTGCTGTGCTGGCTGCTCGGCCAGTGCTTCTCGCAGGGCAGTGATGGCGTCCATGTGCTTTCGCGCATCGTCTTTCAAACCTTGGATTCTTGCTTGTCGTGTCGGATATTGGCCGTACAGACGCTGTGCGTTTTCGGCTTCTTCCTGGACATACCCTAGTGATTCCTCCAAAGCCTCCAGCGCCAGCTTTAGCGCCTCTTGTGTTTTGCTCATATCAAAGCCTCCTCAAGAACTTCATTGCCGTGATAACGGTTTGGCAGTTTTCGGCATTGGGATTTGTTTACCCAAATTGGGTAATCAGGCCACGGCCAATCATCACGGATGATGGAAAGAAGAAGCTCTTTTTCGTTGCGGCGCACTTCCAGACCTTTGCGGCCATCAGGAAGCTGCCATGTATCGCCTTGACTCATTATTTTGTCCTGTCATTTGTTGAACTAACTTTAGTTGCTTCATTTTAGCACGATATTTTGCACATGCTTCTTTTGCGGTGATTGGTTGTGGTTTTTTTGCATCAGGGAAATCCCCAATCATGAAAGCACGGGTAGTTCGGTTGCCACGGCCATCTTCTGTCCAGTCGGCAATGTGAATGGCTTTTGCTTTGTAGAGAGCCTTGAGATAGTGTCTGACAGTCTGAATGGATAGCCCACTGATTTCCTCAAGGTCATACGCCGTATATGCGCTTGTGTTCAATGCTGCAATGATTTGAGCCACGGCAATTGCATTGACCCTGACCGCATTCTTCCTTCTCGCCACTTTCAAACCATCTCTCCGTTTTTCATTTTGTCCATGTACTGTCGTATCCGCGCAACACATCCGGTTCCATATCGTTTTTCAAGGAACTCCATGCGCTCTTGAGTCAAAACCCGCTTCCCGGTTGCAACCCAAGTGGCATAGAGCATCCTTGCTTCGCCTTCTTCAAGCTGTCTTCTGTCGCTTGGGTCAGAGAGTTGTCGTCTGGAGTAAGCCATCCTCATACCTCCGGTGCCACTTCCCTTCGTGCAATTGAACTTTGCCTACGTTGCTTTGGCCGTGCAAAACGTACTTCAGCTTGTCTTCAGCCCATCCTGTGATTTCACGGATTTCCTTGCGAGTCAATGGGCCAAGTTCTAGGAGTCGCAAGAGTGCGTATGTGCGAGTCATTTAGTCACATTCCAATCTGTCTTTTGGTTACGCTTGCCATAGTTTTCGGATTCCAATTTAACTTTCTCCATGTTTTTGCGATTTTTTCTTTGTTGTGTTGCAAGCTCATTGTCATTACCCAAAGTGTTCCCAGAAGAAGTCGTGTACTTTGATGTTTGGAGTTTTGCAATCAAAGCGGCATCACGTTCTACTGGCTGTTCCCACATCCGATTCCCAATTTTTTCTAGCCGATTTGCAATAAACACACGAACGCCCATCTGATATGGAATGAACCCAATCGGTTTGCGTAAGATTTCGCAATCAGCAACTTTCACGTTGTATTGCTTTTCAAATGATTCAACGAGATTTCCGACAGTCCATGCTTTACGCCAAGAGTCGAGAAGAAAAGTGTCCCAAGCGAGTTGAAGTTCTTGAATGTTCATGCTTTCCTCAGTACGGAGTTGATTTGTTGACGGATGTGGGCAGGCATTGGAGTAGCCTTCTGACGGTCTTGTTCGATCTTCACCAGCGCAGGGTCTGGGCCTTTGTTGACAGCAGGAACAGTTGTACGAGCAATGTCAGCGGCTTGTTGGGCAAAGGATTGTTTGCCACGAAGTTTTGCCCAATCTTCACGGATGGCCTCCATGAAAGCCAAGTCCCAATCCATATAGGTATAGGCATTCATCTTTGCTTTTCGGATGAAAGCATCAAGATGCTCATCAAGTCGGTCAAAACCTTTTTGACCAGCCCAATCAGTCACCCTCTTGCTAACACAAAAGTCATCAGGAATAGAAGTCTTGCGCTTGGGCTTCGCAGGCTTGTCCTGCGATTCATTCTTTAAAGAAGATGAAGAAGAAGATGAAGATGAAGGGGTTGTAATTTGATTAACCTCGTTTCCAACCTTAAGGTTAACCTTACTCTTTGCCTTCAATGCCGGATTCCCGCCAAGTTTTCCACCTTCTGAACGCTTTTGTCTCAATTCTTCATCACGAATCATGCGCCTTGAGCAAATTACACCGTTATCCACATCAAATACTCCTGCAAGTTGAAGCTCGTTCAACCAACCTTCCACAACCTCTAAGGTTTCTCCAACCATGCGGTGAAGGTTGTCTGCAAGGATAACCTTATCTCCAACCTTCAAATAGCCATATGGGCTACCTTCGTGCATGAAGCAAATCATGTCAATCCAAAGACCTCTAGCTCCAGCAGAGCATGAACGCAAAGCGGTATCACGCAGCCAATCACTTGGATAAAATTGAAATGATGGACGTTTCATTTGCTCAACTCCTTAGTTTTGTTGATGCAAATTCCACAAAAATACTTGAATGACCTTGATAGGTTGTATGGAAATTTGGAGCTTGCAATCAAAGCAGCTTCTTCAACTTCAAAATATCCCAATTTCTCAACAAACTTTTTAATTGATAAAAAATCAGAATTGTTTGGAATCCAGTCGCTCCTTAAAACTTTGACAACTTGTATTGCCTCATCTTCAATTCTGATCTTCCTTGATTGGATTACCTGTTGATAACCCTTAATCTGATCTTCTTGTTCTTGAACAATCTTTGCTTTCTCAGAAAGCGATTGCGGAATCAACCCAAGTGTTGTTGCGCCTTTTCCAATATTGCATGGCTGACAACTTGTAATCAGATTGTCAATGTCATTTGACCCTCCATTTGCCACCGGATTTATGTGGTCAACTTGAAGGATCACAGAAGGTGGTGTTGAGCCGCAATAGGCGCAAACGAATCCATCGCGCTTGAAGACATCAAAGCGCAATTTTTTGCTGATAGCTTTTCTCATAGATTGCCGTACTCATGTTGTACCCTGAAAAAAACCAACGGCAGGCGGGGTACGGTTCGCTTTTCCCGAGGCTCATGACTTCCTCGGTAGCCGGGTTTCAGAAAACTATACCACAGCCTTCAAGCGTTTGTGAAGCGGCTTGGCTTGGCTTTTGAGAAAGTTGGGATGGTTGGCTTGAACTCTGTGTTGCCCATCTGGCTCTTGACGTATGCCTGAAGTGCAGAGAGTTCCTGAGAGGTGTAAAGCCCTTTGGAAGTGTTGCGCCAATCAAACGCATTTCCAGAACTCTTAGGGATATTACTACCCGGCCAATACTGTTGTTTTTTTGTCGTATGCTTGCGTGTCATAGAATTGTTGATCTAAAATTCATCTTGGCAACATCGCCAAGACACTACACGATAGCATGAAAAAGACACTTCCACTGATCCCTGTTGGGCATCCCGAATTCAAATGGACATCAGGCGCTGATGTTCAATCCACATGGAACCGCTACACCGGCTGGGTTCCTCCTTCTGGTAGCTGGATTAAACCTGTCCAGCCTACCGTCCGTACCCCCACTTTTGCAAAGGCTTAACCATGTGGCCCATCGTCGCTTTGCTGTGCTTCTTCGCATGGCTCACACACATCTTCACTTGCTTTGCAACTGGACTTTGGGGCTTCCTGCTGGCTGGGGCTGTTTTCTTCCCAATCGGCATCCTGCATGGCTTTTATCTTTGGTTTCGTTGAGGTAGATCAATGAAATACGTTATTGAAGTCACGGAACTCGACAAGCGTCCTGATGAATGGACAAACAAAACTTGCTGGCCTAATGAAGGATTGTTCATCTGCAAAGGGGATACATCTCTGTATCACGTTTATGGATATGGCGTGAATTACATTGCCTATCAAGATGACTTTGTAAAGCATCCAATCACTGAGCAACAACTTGCACCTGCAATATCTGAAGACCTGCTTCTCAAAGCAATTGCAGCAGCATCTCGCGCTGAGACATTGAAGTAAGGCGTTCGGCCAGCCTATGTAATGGCCGTTTTTGAAAGGAAATTGAAATGGGATTTGTAGCATCTGACACTGGTGGTGGCGACTTTAAAAAAGTCCCCCAAGGCGTCCACATGGCGCGGTGTTATTCACTGATTGACCTTGGGACGCAACTGTCTCACGGCCAGTATGGTGAACGTGAGCAACACAAGATTCGTATTGCTTGGGAGCTTTTCGGGGAAGACGATGATGGCAAGCCTCTGACCATTGAGCGTGACGGCAATGTCATGCCAATGACCATCAGCAAGTCATACACATTGTCTCTGAGCGAAAAGTCAAACCTTCGCAAAGACTTGCAATCATGGCGTGGTCGTGCTTTTACGGATGAAGAAGCCAAAGGCTTTGACATCTCCAAACTGCTGAATGTCTACTGCATGATTAACGTCACGCACAGCGAAACAAACGGCAAAACCTACGCAAACGTGAACAGCATCACTCCGATCCCTTCTGCGCTCAAAAATGCCAAGCCTGAGCCAATCCATGAAGTCGTGGTGTTTGACTTGGACAATCCTGATTGGGGTGTGTTTGATAGCTTCCATGACAAGCTCAAAGATGCCATCAAGACAAGTCCTGAATATGCAATGGCTGCTGGTCATTCTTCTGGTCAGTCTCCCGCTGGCGGCTCTGGCTTTGATGACATGGAAAGCGAGTTCTAAATGACTTCGCTGTATCAACTTGCACATGATTTTCGTGAGCAACTTGATTCGCTGTTTGACCCGGAAACTGGAGAGGCACTTCCTGCCTTTGAAGAATTCCGGGTCATGCTTGGGAACAAGGCCAATGCAGTAGCGGCCTATGTTCTCAACTGCGAATCTGACGCTTCACAAGCCAAAGAAGCCATCAAACGCATCAAAGCCCTTCAAACGGCCTACGAGCGAAAAGCTGACCGATTGAGGGAATACCTTGCCGAGAACATGAAAACGGCTGGAATCCACGAAATAAAGGCTGCTGACGGGTCTTTCATCGTCAAGCTCTATGTTGATCGTGATGAGTCGGTGGAAATTGAGGAAGGCGCACAGTTTGACCGCGAATTGTGCAACGACCCCAAACCTCCAGAGCCATCAAAAACAAAGATCAAAAATGCCATCCTTGCCGGTCAACCTGTCGCTGGCGCTCGGATTGTTCGTAAAGACAGACTCACCATCAAATAAGGAAACACATGAAAACTCGCATCTACATTACCGGCCAAGGCCAAACCACTCGTCTGGTTCGCGCACAAACCAAACTGCAAGCTCTGGACTTTGCAGCCAAAGGCATCATCAACGTCATGGCTGTCAAGAAAGATGAATTGGCAGAACTTTTGCAAAAAGGCATGTCGATTGAAGACGCTACTGGCGGTCAACAAGAGGAAATCAAATGAGCAGCTTTTCTGACGTTCAAAACGAAATCATCCGTTGGTCGGAAGCTCGGAAAATTATTCCGAACAGCACTCCAACAGCCCAACTGTTGAAAGCATTTTCCGAAATGGGAGAGCTTGCCGATGCGACTGCCAAACAAAACCGCGATGAGATTGTTGACGCTGTTGGCGATGTCATGGTATGTCTGGTTAATTATTGCGCTCTGCAAGACATCGACCTCGTAAGTTGCATGTATGTTGCTTACGATCAGATTAAGCACCGGACAGGAACTATGCTGCCTTCTGGCGTGTTCTTAAAAGATGCTTGATCCAAACGTCGAAACAGTCCGACTAAAGCTCAAACAAAGAGCCGAAGTTGGGCTTGCCAAATATGGCACTGACACCACCCGACAAGATATTGATTTAATTGGGTGGCTTCAACATTTGCAAGATGAGCTTATGGATGCCAGCGTTTATATTCAAAGGCTTATCATCGAGGCAAGCAAACCTCGGTGACATACGATTGAAGTGCTGACAACTTCAATCCGTTTTCGTCAGCAATTCTTGCCAACGATTGAGCAGCCTCAGAACATTCTCTGATGATTGTGTTTCTGGGGTCTGCATCAACTCTGGAGCAGGAGGCGGTATTTTGGCGTTCGGAATAGGAACGTAGTTCGTCGCGCAACCTGTCAAGTTCATTGCGAGCAGAACGAATAACAGCATCAGACTTTTTCTTTTGCTTTGCATATTCTTCCTCTACTTTGATTTTTTCTTCAAGCAGATTACTTTCTAATTGTGCTTTTGAATTCTCTGCTTTTCTTACAGCAGCTATTAAGTCAAACTTAACAACTTGTTTGCCATACACATATGCTTTCCAATGTGTTGCAACCAGCAGCAAAAAAACAAGCAATCCAATCACGATTCTGATAGACATTGCTTATGCTCTTTCTGTCTTCTGTTTACAAGACCTTGAACTTTGTTGCCTTTGACATAAACCCAACGCAACATTTGATCGCAGGCTTCACCATATTTGCCTTCATTTAGAAGACGTACAGCCGTTGATTTGCAAAATGATGGAGCACCTATGTTGTAGGTAAAGCTAACCCAAGCATCGTATTCATTTTGGCTTAGCGGAACTTTGACACACTCTTTAATTGCGCCCTCAAACTTCGTTATATCTCTAAACGCAAGTTTGACTGCTGCAACTGGGTCTGTTTTGTCGCCAATTTTGACACCATCAGTTGTCCCAAATCCATAAGTTGGAACATCACCCTTGACCGGAATGATTGCGCTATCTGTATAGCCTTCAGAAACAATTAGACCAACAAAAGCCGCTGCGGATA